>OGOA01000722.1_pt1 | contig 20868 bp, 16 predicted proteins | sample 1573621 | NCBI WGS metagenome assembly OGOA01 (sample SAMEA2581917, study PRJEB24529) | metagenome | biome: Human gut stool | place: China | collected 2011
CCAATACAATCCGCCACTTCCTCGCTACATTTCAAAAACCTCTGCGCTTGGGGTGGCGACCGGGACGTTATAGGTTAGCGATATACAATTCAATGTCACTGAGCTGGGTTTGATAACCAGCAGGTTACCGGTTAGCAATATACAATTCAATGTCACTACATTTGATAGGATAACAGGGATAATAGAAATGTGGATTTGATATAATCAGAATAGAACAATAATGTATATGGAACATGGAATTTATTTATTGGCTATGTTGTAATGTAATAATTATTTAATAAAGAAAAAATTAAATTATGAAAAAGCCGTATAAATAATCACATTAATATGCTGATTATTTACTCGGCTTATATTTTTCACCAGAAATACCGAATCTAGTATGCTCTATGCCGGTAATATTAATTGTTGGCAGTATAACTGCCGACCTTTAATTTTACAGTGTAGTGATATTTAATATGTATACTGCCGACATATAACCAACCGGTCGTCACACCAACGTAGTGTTTTTGAAATCCAGCGTGAAAGTTGCAGGTTGTATTGGGCATTTTAAAACATATGGTGAGTGCTTAGAAACTCTTAGATGAACATATACTATCAAGAAGCGATTGTGCAGGACACACAATCGAGTGCCAAGCGGCAGGACGCCGCATTTGGCACGACCCGGACGGCATCTGTACATTAAATGCTTATCTATAGAGTTTCTTAGCACTCATCCATCGTTTTAAAATTCCCACTACAATCCGCCACTTTCCCACTACACCCCTATTTCAACAAATCTCAAATAGAACGTCTGTTTATATAAGTCGTCTTGTATTTTGAATATACAATCTTCTGGCTGTTGTAAAGACTGTAATAGCCTGATAACAGGTAGCTTAGTGCGATAGCTATTGTACAATATTTAAGAGACCCTGTTCCAAACATCTCGACTGCAAGAATAAAAGAAGTTATAGGACAGTTAGTTACACCGCAGAACACACTTACCATTCCGCATGCGGCACACATTCCGACAGGAAGTCCGAATATTGATGATAAGAAGCTTCCAAGTGTTGCACCGACAAAAAGTGTTGGAACTATTTCGCCACCTTTATAACCTCCACCTAGTGTTGCAGCAGTAAATAATATTTTCAGCAAAAATACATACCATGCACTCTGTTCAATAAAACTCTTTGCAATTATTCCTGCGCCTGCACCGAGATAATCTGTTGTGTTAAAAATATAACGCATTGCAACGACAAGGGCACCGGCAAATATAATCTTTATATATGGATTTTTAAAAAAGTAGTTATATATTTTAGCTGATTTATGTAATGCTATGCATAAAAGAACACTTGCACATGCAAATAATAAAGACATTATTATAGTCTGAAATCCGGTTTCTATATTAAGTTCAGGTACAATTCCAACGGCAAATGAAGTATCGGGGATGCCAAAATAATTAGCAATTTCCTCGGCAATAAATGATGAAAGTACGCATGGAACAAGGGCCGCATAATACATAACGCCTATGCTTACAACTTCCATTGAAAATATTGCGGCAGCAATAGGAGTTCCAAATAATGCTGAGAAACATGCACTCATGCTGCACATTATCATTATACGCGTATCTTTGTCATCGAATTTAAGAAGCTTTGCAAAGAAGTTACCAATTGAACCGCCAACCTGTAGTGCAGCTCCTTCTCTTCCGGCGGAACCGCCGAAAAGGTGGGTTATAATCGTTGAGACAATAATAAGCGGAGCAACTCTTGCAGGAACATCTTCATTTGACTGGATTGCAGTTATTACAAGGTTAGTTCCGCTGCCAGCCTGTTTTCCGGCAAGTTTGTATAAAAATACAATTAAAATTCCTGATAAAGGCAGGATAAATAATATATCAGGATTAGCTTCCCTGAATCCTGTAACAAATGCAAGAGCTTTATAGAAGCCTGCACCAATTAATCCTAAAAATATTCCAATAAAAAGAGAACATAATGTCCATTTAAAAAGAGTCTGTAAAGACATCTTAGTTCTTATCTTGTGTTCGTTAAACCGTTCTGATGAAAAATATCCATTAAACATTTTAAGCTCCATTCCCAATCTTTTGTTTATAACATTTTTATTGTCTGCATATATCAGAAAATTCTTTTGCTCATATTACTGTTATGATATGATGTGTCATTCGTGACATCATCTAAAAACCAGTCAGGTGGTATATAAGAATCAGCCTCATCAATACTGTCAAATTCCACCTCTGCAATAACAGTACCATTAAATACACCATCAAATATATCCAGTTCGATAGTTTTTCCTGTTTTATCAGGAATTTCATATCTGTGTTTTGTAATTATATTGCCATCGGCTTTTGCAAGCAGATGTTCGTAGGCTTCTTTGTTAAGTGGAAGATTATATTCTTCTCTTGCCATAAGCCCCTTTCCCTTATAGGTAAGATAGTAATCTTCATTATCTTTTCGTACACGCACGACCGGATTAGTAGACAGATATGCCTGTTCTATCAGCCGGCATTTATATTCTGACAGATTGTTGGGAACTTTTTTAACAAGATATTTTTTTTCTATTTCCATTTTGACTCCTTGTAATTATAAATTTAATATTATCTGTTAATAAATCTATATTTTTATTGATAAAATTCACTATTATTAATAGATATCAGCCCAATTGCTCTGATAGTTCTTCCCATTTTTCATAAAGCTTTTCAAGTTCTTCTGAAAGTGATACATGTTCTTTATGTAATTCAAGCAGTCTTGCTGTATCGGAACAGACCTCAGGAAGTGCAGATTCCTCATCAATGGCAGAGAGTCTGTCTTCAATTTCAGATATGCGTTCTTCTGTCTTTTTAAGTTCATTTTTCATCTTTTTAAGCTTATTCTGAAGCTCTCTTGATTGCTTCCATTCATCCTTGGAACTGCCGGATGCATTTGCCGGATTATAGTTGGAAGATGTATTAAAGGCAGTATTAGAATTAGAAGCTGTTTCCTGTGATAAATTGGCAGTGTCTTTTACTGGCTTATCTATAATGTCATTTTTATTATTTGTAATATATCCTTCTGATTTGGCGGATGTCTTTCCATCTGTTAAATTCATCTGGTTATCTTTTAGTGCAGCCGCAGTAAGTATGTCCTTCTTTTCAAGATAATAGTCGTAGTTACCGATGTAATTAACGGTCATTTTATTAGTAAGTTCAATAATTCTGGTTGCAGTTGTATTAATAAAATAACGGTCATGTGAAACGTAAAGGACAGTTCCGGTATAGTTATTCAGTGCATTTTCAAGGATTTCCTTTGAAACCATGTCAAGATGGTTCGTAGGCTCATCCAGTATAAGAAAATTAGCGTTGGAAAGCATAAGCTTGGCAAGTGATACACGGCCTCTTTCACCACCGCTTAAATCACGTATATACTTAAATACATCATCATTAGTAAATAAAAATGCTGCGAGAGTATTACGAATCTGTGTATTATTAAGGTCAGGATAGGCATCCTGAATCTCTTCAAATAAAGTCTTATCAGGGTCAAGCACATGCTGCTCCTGGTCGTAGTAACCAATGGTAACTTTAGAACCGAGAGTGATAGTGCCATGGTCGGCAGGGATAATACCATTGATAATCTTTAACATGGTAGTTTTTCCTGTTCCATTATTTCCTATAATTGCAATGCGTTCACCTCTTTTGATATCAAATGATATATTAGAAAATAATGTATTGCCATCAAAGCTTTTTGTCAGATCTTCGACATGAAGAACATCATTGCCGCTGACTACCTTAGGATTAAGGGTTATGTTCATTTTGTCGTTTAATTCTTCAGGTTTCTCGACAAGTTCAATCTTATCCAGCATTTTTTCACGGCTTTCGGCACGCTTGATTGATTTTTCACGGTTAAATTGTTTTAATTTTGTAATTACTGCTTCCTGATGTTTAATATTTCTTTGCTGGTTTAAGTATTCCTTTAACTGCATATTTCTAAGCACTTTTTTCTTTTCAGCATATGCAGTATAATTGCCTGAAAAAACAGTTGTTTTAGTGCGGTCGATTTCGATAATTTTCGTTACAATCTTATCGAGGAAATATCGGTCATGTGCAACAATTATAACGCTTCCATTGTAAGATAAAAGATAATTTTCAAGCCATCTTATAGCTTCCATATCAAGATGGTTAGTCGGCTCATCTAGAAGGATTATATCAGGGTTGGAAAGAAGAAGCTTACCTAATGCCACGCGGGTCTTCTGACCGCCTGAAAGAGTATTGACACATAAAGAAAAGTCTTCTTCTGTAAATCCAAGTCCTTTTAACACACCATTTATCTCACTCTTATATGCGTATCCATTTCTTAATTCAAAATCGTGGTTAAGCCGTGTATATTGATTAAGCAGTGTTTCAAGAGCATCACCGGTCAGATTGTTCATATCATCTTCCATCTGTCTTAATCGTTTTTCCATATCTATTATATCCTGCTTGACTGTAAGAAGCTCCTCATAAATAGTATTGTCAGAGGAAAGATTCTGATGCTGTGCAAGGTAGCCGTATGTCGTATCCTTTGCAAAGGTTACAATACCACTGTCAGCGGAAAGTTCGCCTACGATAATCTTAAGAAGTGTAGACTTGCCGGCACCATTAGGACCGACAATTGCAGCCTTTTCATGGTTTTCTATATTAAAAGAACAGTTGTTGATAATCTCATCTGTTCCAAAAGCCTTGCTTATATTGTTACATGATAAAATCATAAGTATATTACCTTTCTAAGTATTCTGATATTCATAATGCAGGAGGATATTTAGAGTTTATGGAGAAGAGGCTATTTAATAAACTGTAAAATATCAGCCTGAAAATGCGGTTTAACAGGCATAAAAGCCATATTTTTATATTATAAATGTTAATATTATTCTTTGCAAGTATACAACGATACATTCTGTTAAATACGCCAACCAGCCTATTGTATAGTATATCGTGAATGTGATATTATAATATATAAAAGGTTTATATCAGCCGCATATAATCAATGAAAGGTAAAGACTTTAATGGAATTAGATAAAAGACTAGAAGAAGTTAAAAAATTAGATCTTAGTAAATATGATTTGATAAAGACAGAGAAGCTTAAAGATATTAACAGTATAGGGCTTCTTTTAAAGCATAAGAAGAGCGGTGCAAGGATTGCCGTTATTACGAATGATGATGAGAATAAGGTGTTTTCAATCGGTTTTAAGACACCCCCATATAACAATACAGGCTTACAGCATATTATAGAACATTCGACACTTTGTGGTTCCAGGAAATATCCGGTTAAAGACCCATTTGTAGAATTATGCAAGGGTTCGCTTAATACATTTTTAAATGCGATGACTTATCCTGATAAGACCGTATATCCTGTGGCAAGCTGTAATGATACGGACTTTAAGAATATTATGGATGTATATATGGATGCAGTATTTTATCCTAATATATATGAAAGACCTGAGATATTCAAGCAGGAAGGCTGGCATTATGAGCTTGAAAATGCAGAGGACGAGGTTAAATTTAATGGTGTAGTATTTAATGAAATGAAGGGCGTGTATTCATCGCCAGACGATGTACTTTCAAGACAGACATTTGTATCACTTTTTCCTGATACAGCATATAAGAATGAATCAGGTGGTATACCATCGCAGATTCCTGACCTTACTTATGAGGAATTTTTAGACTATCATAAGAATTATTATCATCCGGTTAATTCATATATATATATTTACGGCGATATGGACGTGCAGGAAAGACTCGATTATCTTGACACGGAATATTTAAGTGCATTTGATAAAGACGGTGTATCAATAGATTCAGATATCAGTATTCAGAAGCCATTCGATAAGATAAAGTATGAGACACATGAATATTCAGTGACAGAGGAAGAACCGATTACGGATAACACGTATCTTTCATATAATGTTGTAGTCGATACTTCACTTGATGATAAGCTGTATCTTGCAATGCAGATATTAGACTATGCACTTATACTTGCACCCGGAGCCAGGCTTAAGCAGGCTCTCTTAGATAAGGGCATAGGTACAGATATTGAAAGCAGTTATGAATCTTCAATGTATCAGCCGATGTATTCTATTATTGCAAAGAATACTAACGAATCACAGCAGGAAGAATTTGTTAAGACAGTAAGGGAAGTATTTTCAGATATTGTGGAAAATGGCATTGATGAGAGAATGATACTTGCCGGAATTAATTATTATGAATTTAAGTACAGGGAAGCGGATTTTGGACCTTATCCAAAGGGACTTATGTATTATCTTACAATGATGGATAGCTGGCTTTATGATGATAATAAGCCATTTATCCATATTGAGGCGGGAGATACATTTGCAAAGATACGAAAAGAATCAGAAAATGGTCTTTTTGAAAATATTATTAAAAAATATATGCTTGATAATACACATGCTTCAGTTATAAGCCTTATACCATGCCATGGACTGGAACAAAAACAGGCACAGGAAGAAAGACAAAGGTTAGCAGATTATAAGGCATCACTTTCAGATGAGCAGATAGAAAGTCTTATTAAGGATACTAAGGTATTAAAACAGTATCAGGACGAACCTTCAAGTCAGGAAGATCTTGAAAAGATTCCGATGCTTAAGCTTTCTGATATTAAGAGGGAGCCGGCTAAGTTTTATATTGACAAGAAGGATATACATGGAATTGATGTAATACATCACAATATGTTTACAAATAGAATTGCTTATATAATGCTTGCGTTTGACTGTAAAAATGTCCCTGATGAGCTTGTATCATATATAGGACTTTTAAGCTCAACAATAGGACTTATGGATACGGATAATTTCACATATCCGGAGCTTACTAATGAGATTAATATTAACTGTGGTGGAATTACGGCGGATGCAGCCATTTACACAGACAGTAAAGACTTTGACAAATATAGCATTATGTTTGAGATTAAGGGCAAGGCACTGTATGAGAAAATGGGTTTTGTGCTTGATATGATGAATGAGATGATATTTAATACAAAATATTCTGATTATAAAAGACTTAAGGAGATTATAGCAAGAATTAAGTCAAGACTTGAAAGTTCAATGACAAGCTCAGGACATACGGTAGCAATGTTAAATGGCATGGCGCAGTTTTCAGAGACTTCTTATTATTCTAATAAGATAAGAGGTTATGAATTCTACAGACTGATACAGGAGCTTGATAAGGATTTTGATAATAAGAAAGAAATTATTGCTGGGAATCTTAAGAAGCTCGTACAGTTAATATTTACAAGTAATAATCTTAAAGTAAGTATAACAGCAGACGAAGAGGGATATAAAGACTTTGTCAAGCCTGTAAGCACATTTATAGGAACATTGAATAAATCGGACATAGATGTAAAGGCGGCAAAGAGACAGTTTGTGCCGGTTAATAATAAAAAGGCATTTACTTCATCATCACAGGTACAGTATGTTGCAAGATGTGGTAATTATGTAGAAAACGGATATGAATATACAGGAGCACTTAAGCTTTTAAAGATTATATTCTCATATGACTATCTGTGGCTTAATGTACGTGTTAAGGGAGGTGCATACGGCTGTATGAGCGGCTTCTACAGAAATGGTGACATGTATATGGTATCATATAGAGATCCGAATCTTAAAGAAACTAATGATATATTTGAGCATGCGGCTGACTATGTTGAAAACTTCAATGTCAGTGACAGAGATATGGTTAAGTTTATTATAGGAACTATAGGTGATATGGATACGCCGATGAATCCGGCAGCCAGGGGTATGCGTTCTTTCAGTGCATATATATGTAATAGTGATTATGAGACACTTAAAAAAGAAAGATTACAGGTACTTGATGCTACAGCACAGGATATAAGAAATCTTGCACCATTAATAAGGTCTGCGGTCGATGAGGATTATCTTAGTGTTGTAGGAAACCAGGCGAAGATTAATGATAACAGTGAAATGTTTGATGAGATAGTATCATTATTTATATCATAAGAGGAGATAGTGTGAAAAATCACACTGATGTGCTGATTTTTCACACGGCTCTTTGTGCCGCAGGCGTCACAAAGAAGCCCTTATCGCAGAGCCAAATCTGACATTTGGTCCGCGATTCCTCCGGCATTAAAAATGCCTGCGGAATGGAGATAGTGTGAATAATATGAATTTAGATGAAATGCTTGCTGCAAGTGGTATCAGCGGTGGTGCAGCAGCGGTTAATGGAAATACAAAATCTGGCTTTGTTACATTTATAGGACGTCCTAATGTTGGTAAGTCAACACTTATGAACAGACTTATTGGACAAAAGATTGCTATTACATCTAACAAGCCACAGACGACAAGAAACAGAATACAGACTGTGTATACAGATGACAGGGGACAGATTGTATTTGTTGATACTCCGGGTATACACAAAGCTAAAAATAAGCTCGGCGAATATATGGTCGGAGCAGCAGAAAAGACTATTGATGAAGTGGATGTGGTGTGCTGGCTTGTTGAGCCTACAACATTTATCGGGGCAGGCGAACAGCATATTATTGAACGTTTAAAAAAGGTAAATACACCTATTATTCTTGTAATTAATAAGATTGATACTGTTAAAAAAGAAGAGATTCTTCCTGTAATTGACAAGTACAGAACAGAGGTGGATTTTGCAGAGATAATTCCTATATCGGCGAGAAATGGCAATAATACAGACGACCTTGTAGATGCTATTTTTAAATATCTTCCATATGGACCTATGTATTATGATGAAGATACAATAACAGACCAGCCAATGAGACAGATAGTATCAGAGCTTATAAGGGAAAAAGCACTTCATGCACTTAATGAAGAGATTCCTCATGGTATAGCAGTAGTTATAGACAGCATGAAAGAGCGTAAGGGAAGAAATGGAAAGATTACTGATATACAGGCTACAATTATATGCGAGAGAGATTCACATAAAGGAATTATAATAGGCAAAGGCGGTTCAATGCTTAAAAAGATTGGTGCAAATGCACGTTATGAGATTGAAAAGCAGCTTGATATGAAAGTTAATCTTCAATTATGGGTAAAGGTAAAGAAAGAATGGAGAGATAGTGACATTCTTATCAAGAACTTTGGATATGATAAAAAGAAAGATTAGTGTGAAAAATAATGCTGATGTGCTGTTTTTGTATACAGCTGATTTAGAAATATCTGAAAATGAGGGAATATATAAAATATGAGTGACCTTGTAGAAGTCACAGGCATGGTTATAGCTTCTATGCCTGTGGGGGAATATGACAGAAGAATAGTTCTGCTTACGAAAGAACGCGGTAAAATAGCAGCCTTTGCTAAGGGGGCGAGACGTCCTAACAGTCAGCTTATGTCAGTTACAAGGGCATTTGTATTTGGTAAATTCCAGCTATATGAGGGCAGAACTTCATATAATATAAAACAGGCAGAGATATCTAATTATTTTGAAGAAGTGATAACAGATCTTGATGCGGTATGCTATGCCTGTTATTTTGCAGAGCTTGCCGAATATTATGCAAGGGAAAATCTCGATGCTTCACAGATGATTAATCTGTTATATGCTTCCCTTAAAGCACTTGTGAATAATAATATACCGGATGAACTTATAAGATATATATATGAATTAAGGCTTATATGGATTAATGGTGAATGTCCTGAATTCTTTAAATGCAGGCATTGTGGAGAACATGATAAGCTTACTGTCTTTTCTATGAATCATTTTGCGGTATATTGCGAAGAATGTATAAAATATATGGGACATCAGATAACTGATGCGGTTCATCTGGATGAAACTACATTTTATACAATACAATATATAATTGCAACTCCGATTGCAAAGCTGTTTACGTTTGTAGTATCTGACGAAGTGCTTGCACAGCTAAGAATGGTAGCAGGAAGAATAAGGGCAGTTACATTTGATAAAAAAATGAAATCAGAACAGATGCTTCCGGTATAAAGAAATATAGAAAGGCTATTTGAAAATAAATGTACAAAATAGCTGCTGTATTTCTTACCCTTGTATCATAATATTGGCAGAATGGAGAATAAAATGGTAAATCACAATAACCAGAAGAAGATTGCAGTAATTAATGATATATCAGGATTTGGAAGATGCTCAATAGCAGTAGAACTTCCAATTATATCAGCATTAAAGGTTCAGTGCTGTCCGCTGCCTACATCTATATTTTCTAATCATACGGGGTTTGACAGCTTCTTTTTTGATGATTATACAGATAATATGACACCATACATGAATGAGTGGATAAAATTAGGACTTAAGTTTAACGGAATATGCACAGGTTTTCTGGGTTCAGAAAAACAGATAATGATAGTTGAAGAATTTCTGTTACATTTTAAAACTGACAATAATATAACAATCATAGATCCTGTAATGGGAGATTATGGAAAACTGTATTCTACATATACAGACGGAATGTGTACAGAGATGAAAAAGCTTGTAAGATATGCTGATATTTTAACGCCGAATCTTACAGAAGCATGTATACTTACAGATATGCAATATCACGATAACTGGTCAAAAAAACAGCTTGAAACGCTTGCCGGTAAGTTATCAGATATGGGACCTTCAAAAGTGGTAATAACTGGAATACAGCAGGGAAAGTATGTAGCTAACTACTGCTATGAAAAAGACAGGGATTCCTACATGATAAGAACAGAAAAGGTCGGCACGTCACGTTCGGGAACCGGCGATATATTTACATCAATAATAGCCGCTGATGCGGTAAATGAAGTTGATTTTCATACATCAGTAAGGAAAGCATCTTCATTTATTAAAAAATGCATATTAAAGTCAATAGAGCTTGATATACCGGTGACTGACGGAGTGTGTTTTGAAGAAATACTGACGGGACTTAGGTAGGTTAAAATTGAAAGGAATAAAAACATGGAAATCTTATACAAAGTACACAATAATATTTATGTCAATATGACTAACAAATGTCCATATTCATGCACCTTCTGTTTAAGACAGACAATGGACAGAATAGGTGAATCGGACAGATTATGGCTTGAAAGAGAGCCTTCATTACAGGAAGTATGTGATGAATTTAACAAGTTTAACATGGATGAATATAACGAGGTAGTATTCTGTGGTTTTGGAGAACCGACAGAAAGATTTGATGACCTTATAAAGGTTGCTGCATTTGTCAAAGAAAAATATGGCAAAAAGATAAGAATTAATACGAATGGTGTGGGAAGCCTTATTAATGGAAGAGATATAGCACCTGAGATGAAGGGGCTTATAGATACAGTATCAATTAGCCTTAATAATCCTCATAAGGATGAGTATCTGTCACTTGTAAGGAGTAAATTCGGAGAGCAGTCTTTTGACGCTATGTTAGATTTTGCAAAGGAATGTACAAAATATATTCCAAATGTAGTGCTTACAACAGTAGATACGACAATATCACATGAAGAAGAGGAAGAGTGCCGTAGGATATGTGAAAGCATTGGTGCGACATACAGAATCCGTCCATGGGAGGAGTAAGCTTACTTGTACGTGTAAGATTATCAATTAAGACCTGTTGTTAATATTTTAATATACGCTGGAAAGTGAGACATAATTAATGACGGATCATCGCAGGTAATATTAACATGTAATATTAATATGTAATGGGCTGAATATAAGAATAGGGCAATATTTACTAAATATAATAATAAGACAATATAAGAATGATAATAGAAGAATGACAATATAAGAATAAGATAATATTTACTTGTAATAAAAGTTAAAATAGTATAGAATTAAATATATTTTGTTTATATGGAGGCAGATATCAGATGGAAAAGACAATGGATAAGATAGTATCATTAGCAAAGTCACGAGGATTTGTATATCCAGGTTCAGAAATATATGGTGGACTTGCTAATACATGGGACTATGGTAATCTCGGCGTAGAGCTTAAGAATAATGTAAAGAAGGCATGGTGGCAGAAGTTCGTACAGGAAAGTCCATACAATGTAGGTGTTGACTGTGCAATTCTTATGAACCCACAGACATGGGTGGCATCAGGACATCTTGGCGGTTTCTCAGATCCTCTTATGGACTGTAAGGAATGTCATGAAAGATTCAGAGCTGATAAGCTTATTGAAGACTGGGCAGAAGAAAATAATTATGAGCTTGAAGGTTCAGTAGATGGCTGGACACAGGAACAGATGAAGGATTTCATCGACAGCAAGAATATATGTTGTCCATCATGCGGTAAGCATAACTTTACAGATATCAGACAGTTCAACCTTATGTTCAAGACATTCCAGGGTGTAACAGAAGATGCTAAGAATACAGTATATTTAAGACCGGAGACAGCTCAGGGTATCTTTGTTAATTTTAAGAATGTACAGAGAACATCAAGAAAGAAAGTTCCATTTGGTATCGGTCAGATTGGTAAGTCATTCAGAAATGAGATAACACCTGGTAACTTCACATTCAGAACACGTGAATTTGAACAGATGGAATTAGAATTTTTCTGTAAGCCGGGAACAGATATGGAATGGTTCAAGTATTGGAGACAGTTCTGTATCGACTGGTTACAGAATCTGGGAATTAAGCCGGAAGAGATGAGAGCAAGAGACCATTCACCAGAAGAGCTCTGCTTCTATTCTAAGGGAACAACAGATATTGAATTTTTATTCCCATTTGGCTGGGGCGAATTATGGGGTATCGCAGACAGAACAGATTATGACCTTACACAGCATCAGACAGTATCAGGCGAAGATATGTCTTACTTTGATGATGAGATTAAGGAAAAGTATATTCCATATGTTATCGAGCCATCACTTGGCGCAGACAGAGTTACACTTGCATTCCTTTGCTCAGCATATGATGAAGAAGAGCTTGAAGGCGGAGATGTAAGAACTGTAATGCATTTCCATCCTGCTATTGCGCCTGTTAAGATTGGTGTACTTCCACTTTCTAAGAAGTTAAATGAAGGTGCAGAAAAGATATTTGCAGAATTATCTAAGAAGTATAATTGTGAATTTGATGACAGAGGTAATATCGGCAAGAGATACAGACGTCAGGACGAGATTGGTACTCCATTCTGTATTACATATGATTTTGAATCAGAAGAGGATGGAGCTGTTACTGTAAGAGACAGAGATACAATGGCTCAGGAAAGAATTAAGATTGAAGACCTTAAGGCTTATTTTGAAGATAAGTTCACATTTTAATAAAGGGAGAAGATAATAATGTTATGTCCTAAATGCGGACAGGAATATGAGGGTGATAAGTGCCCGAGATGTTCAGGTCCCCAGATTATAGTTAATAACAGTGATTATCTGAGACGAAAAAAGGCATACGAGGAGAAGCAGGCTGGTAAGAAGTCTGCTTCTTCTGATAATGTGGCAAATGATGTATTTAAGGCAATGGCAGGAAATATGTCAAAGGCTTCACAGGATAAGAAAGTCTCTGATAATTCTAGTCAACCGGATATTGAAAATATTTCATACAATAAAAGCAACAAAGATACGATAAATGATACCACAAGAGGTAGTAAGCAAAACGATGACACACCGGATGCAATAGATATAATGAAGCAGAAGGGTATTGATGCAATACATAACGGAATAAAGCAGCTAAGCGCTAAGGCAGCCGGTAAAGGTAAGGCATCCAGCATAAGTAAAAAACTCGGAAAATCTTCTATTAATGAATCTGATAACAGCAATGAGGATATAGTTAAAAATGCTGATATCCGTAAGAGAAATATCCACCATGCTATTAACAGAATTGGAAAAATAGACAGGAAAAGGCTGAAAAGAACTATCATCGGACTTGCAGCATTACTTGTTATTGTTATTGCCGGAACATGTATATACAGGCTTGCGATAAGAAAAAATTACGATATGTATATGAGTTCAGAGCGGGGGATATATAATGTATCAAATCTTGAATCTGAATATGTATGTGACAGTGCCGATGCAATATTTGCAACCGATAAAAAGACATTTTATACACCACAGCTTCCCGATGATATTGATAAAGACAAGATAACCTCTACGCTGGCAAGTGACAATGGTAAGTATTTTGCGGCAGCTGCTTATGATGAAGAATCGTCAAAGTATTCAATATATATATTTAATAAGGATGGTTGTATTAAAATAGCTGATAATAATAAAGTGAAGTCTATAAAGTATATTACAGACAGTGGAAAGCTTATATATACGGACTATCTGGAGGTTAAAAGCAGTGAGTCTGAGGGTTCGACAGATTCTAATAATGTTGCCGGTGGAATATCTGATATTAATCTGTATGAATATGTTATAGATACAAAGGCTGACGGATTAAAAGGAACACAGCAGCTTATAGATGATAATATACATACGGTTAATATTTATACACAGAAAAATATTCTTATATGCCTTGATAATGACAGCAGCCTGTATCTGTATAATTATGAGAAGATGAATAAAAAGATGGGGATTGCTGATGAAGTAAGCTATGTCTTTGCAATGTCTGATGAGACACAGAATCTTTATACATATCATACGGATGAAGTTAATCAGTTAAAGTCAGCAACTGGATTTATATATTCAATTAATAATGTATGTTATTACCATGAGATAACGGATAAGGAAGTTACCAATAAGACTGTTGATGAGGCAGACACACAGGATTATGTACTTGCAAAAACTGCCGGTTCTAATATGCAGTTTATATATGAAAAGGACAGCTACTGTTATATAATTAATGCCGGTAAGATATCTTATGCCAAGACTAATGGAAAGATTATGGGCGACTATAACCAGATAGCACAGACTGGTGCAATGACATCATTTGTATATATTCCATCACAGGAGCAGCTTGTATTTATTGATTCAGATAACAGGCTTTCATATGCTAAGAAAGGCAGCGTAAAAGCTGTGATAAATGATGTGAATGATGGAAGTCTAAGCCTTGTTGTAAATACTGATGAGGGATTATCTTATACAAAGGATACAGACAAATATTATATCAGTTCAGTATCCGGCAAAGAGATTAAGCTTTGTGGTGAAGTAACAGCTTCTGCCAACAGAGTAGTATTCTATAAGAATAAGCTGTATTTTTATAAAGAAGATGGCATATTATATACCTGCTCGCATAAGGGAAAAGAGCTTAATGAGATAGGGATAGTAGAATGGTTCTGGTTGGGTATATTATAAAAATAAGGTCAGACACTGATTTTTTGAGGGTGTCTGACCTTGTTTTAATTAATTCTATATCGTTTTAATAATATGAGTAAATACACAATAGTTCTTAGTCTGATATTGTTTTAATTATATATCTCATAAGCTTCTTTATATTTCTTAATAAATGTCTGTTTTAAATCCTGAGGCGAAAGTATTACCGCTTCTTTTATCAGCTTTTGAGGCGGTTATAACAAGGCAGAAGCTTGAAAAATTAAAATCAGAGATTCCTCACTATATTGATAAAGTTGAGGATAGCGTAAGACTGTACCAGATAAGGGGCAAAGGACAGGTGATATCGTGGGGCAGGGAAGAAGAATATAGCACAGATGATATTATACTTATATAATTGTGTAAGTGGATTATATAAATGTAAAGTAAGCTGTATACAATATACCGAGAGAACATAATTTTAGGTTGCGGTGAGTTTCACGGATATTCATATTAGCATCTATGCATAGGAATAATATCTTATCTCTGCCGGGAACGGGATGTTTTGTTTCGTCAAGAATTTTATAAGTATATTTATCAAGACGGCTTGATTACATAAAAATAATTGGCATAAAAATGAGGTTTAAAATGGATAATAAAGAATTTTATATAAAACCAATTCCTGATGATATATTTGAAAAAATGCAGGGAAAGTCTTATAAGGAGAACTGCACTGTGCCGAGGGAAGAATTAAGATATCTTCGTATATTGCACGTTGGTTTTGATAATAATACGCACGGAGGCGAACTTATTGTAAACAAGCGGATTGCAGAAGATGTTCTAGATATATTTAAGGAATTATACAAGGCGGGGTATCAGATAGAAAAGGTGAGGCTTATAGATGAATATAATGCGCAGGACGAGTTATCGATGCGTGACAATAATTCATCAGCATTTAATTTCAGATATATTTCATATTCAACTACATTGTCTAAGCATGCCATGGGACTGGCTGTAGATATTAATACATTATACAATCCGTATATTAAACAGGTGGATGGAAGATTAAATATCGAGCCGGCAAATGCAGTGCAGTACGTTGACAGAAACAGACAATTTCCACACAAGATAGACCACCAAGACTTGTGTTATAAGCTGTTTACAAAGTATGGCTTTGAATGGGGCGGTGACTGGGAAGATTCAAAGGATTACCAGCACTTTGAAATAAAGTTATAGTAATCCCACTGGCAGTAGACAATGGGAAGTTCATATAAATTTGGAATAAAAATCCAGATGATTACCTGACTGGCTGCTCATACAGGAATGCATGTGCGAGTAGTCGGTAATATAAATTAATAAAAAGTTATGAAATATAAAATGTTAATAAAATATAATGTAATAATCTGATGAAAAATTGACATCTAAGTAAAATAGTGGTATATTATTCAACCCTGTCATATATGTAAATGTAATTACATATATTTTATTGAAATGTATGTGGCAGTGGGCAGCCTGTATTGTGAATTTTGAAATATATGATGAGAACTTATTATCATCATTGTTTCAAAGTCGATAATATAAGCTGCCCGTTGTATTTAAACTTTTAATAAAATGGATGAAATCTATAGGGGCTGAAAGGATATAGAATTAATGACATTTTATCAGGAATTACAATTAAGCTCAGCTGGCTCAAAACAGCTTATCAAAAATACGAAAGATAAAGATGAGAAAAGAAGACATATCTTAATATACAATCTAAAAGTATATATTGTTATGATATTCTGTGTAGCGGTTGTTACTATATTCAGTAAACTTACAGGCAATAATAACAGTGTTGTAGGTGTTACGGTTCTTCTTGCTGTACTTGTATTAAGACAAGCTGATTTTGGTATTAAGACTTCACATGGACTGCTTTCGATTATGGGAATATTTATGATACTTATTGCAGGACCAAGGCTTTCTAATATGGTACCGGCAGTGGCAGCATTTTTAATAAATATCGTATGCATAATGCTGCTTATGATAATGAGTTGTCATAATGTCATAATGTATAATCATTCGACATTTGTTTTAGGATACCTTTTATTGCAGGGTTACGATGTTACAGGAGACGAATATCTGTTAAGAGTGGCAGGTCTTGTGGCAGGAATGGTTATATGCATGGCTATATTTTATAAGAATCAGAAGAACAGACCATATAGAAGAACTTTTAAAGATTTATTTCTTGAATTTAATATTCATTCGGCAAGAAACAGATGGTATATTAAACTGACACTTATTGTATCAAGTGCAATGCTTATTACATCGCTTGCGGGATTTCCAAGAAGCATGTGGATTGGAATAGCATGTATGTCAGTATGTCTTCCATTTTCTAAGGATATAGAGAAGAGAATGGGGAAGAGAGCTGTATTTAATGTAGTTGGATGTGTTATATTTATGGTATTATATCTTGTACTGCCTGAATCAATGTATCCGTATATTGGAATGATAGGTGGTATCGGAGTAGGTTATTCGGCAGGGTATGCATGGCAGACAGCTTTTAATACATTTGGAGCATTATCAATTGCAGCAGGACTTTTTGGCATGCCTTATGCGGTTATGCTTCGTATAGGAATGAATGTTGCGGGAGCATTTTATACATGGGTATGTGATAAGATATTAGACAGGGTAATTGACAGAATTGAAAAAATCGGACATGAGGATAATGCAGCTTATAATGCATAGTCTATATTTAACATATAAGCTGTTGTTAAGATGTATATTTTATAAATGCCAGCATACAATATACTAATTATATGAGTGTGGTGGCTGACGTGAAATTAACATGTGATAATACATATAGTAAGAATAGTGTGAATAATATAATATACAAAAGAAGAAAGCACGCAACCCGGGTGGTATGCGTGCTTTTTAGCTGTCTTTTGGTGCTGACAGAGATGGTGATTTTAAATATAACCAAAACATTTGCACAGGAAACAGATACTTCGGGGCTGGATATACAGTCACCGTCGGCGATACTTATGGAGGCATCAACAGGACAGGTGATATATGAAAAAAATGCCGGCGAGCAGGTACATCCTGCCAGTATAACTAAGATAATGACATTACTTCTTATATTTGACGCATTAGACAGTGGAAAGATTAACCTTGAAGAAGAGGTAACGGTGTCAGAACATGCGGCATCTATGGGAGGCAGTCAGGTGTTCTTAGAACCGGGAGAAGTGCAGACAGTCAATACCATGATAAAGTGTATAAGCATGGCAAGCGCAAATGATGCATGTGTAAGCATGGCAGAGCATATTGACGGAACAGAAGAAGCATTTGTTGCGCATATGAATGAAAGGGCAGAAGGACTTGGGATGGCAGATACACATTTTGTAAATTGCTGTGGACTTGATGTTGAAGGTCATATGTCATCTGCAAGAGATGTTGCAATTATGAGCCGTGAACTTATTACTAAATATCCTAAGATACATGATTATTCAACTGTATGGATGGATACTATAACACATAGTACAAAGCGTGGTGAGTCAGAGTTTGGCTTAACTAACACTAATAAACTGATTAAGCAGTATGAGTGGGCAACAGGCTTAAAGACCGGTTCGACAGGTCTTGCAAAATGCTGTCTGTCAGCTACGGCTAATAAAAATGGAATAGACCTGATATCCGTTATAATGGGAGCACCTGACAGTAAGACACGTTTTGCAGAGGCAATCAATCTTCTAAATTATGGCTTTAGCAGGTGCGATATTTACCACGATGAGGAAATGCCACAGTTAGAACCGGTGAAAGTAAATAATGCAAAGCAGGATATGTTAAGCCTTGAATATGCAGATGATTTTTCATACATGTCCATGGATAAGATTAATCAGGAGGAGATAACAAAGGATATCAAACTAAATGAAAATATAGAAGCACCGGTAACAAAGGGGGATGTGATAGGAACACTTGAATACAATTACAAGGGAAATGTGATTGGTACTGTGGATATAATAGCGGCTGATAATATAGAAAAAGCAGGGTATGTTGATATGTTACGGAGAGTGGTGCACAGGTTGTGCTGTATATATGGAACACAAATGTAATAATATATAATTAAATATAAGCACATTACTTGCATTTATGGAATATAAGAGAAACATCTTAAAAATTTTCTGGATTATATGTCATTAGGTAAAATAAATGAAAAGATATGCAAGGTACGATTGTGGTAAGGACAGTAAGAAATGGTGAGCTTGCTAAGTATATGTGTGATTTTTGTTTTTTATGGTGGCCGGTAAAATCGACCACCATTTTACTAGGACTGTCTTTTGGAGACGTCTCTCTTTTAAAAGGCTACATCATATAATTTATGGATAAATTTCAGAAAAATCAACACATGATTTTTAAATTTATACCCCATTTTCAATAAAGTCCTTAATAGCCTCCATGCCATTAATATTAGCCAAGGCCCACATAAGCTTCATGGTAAGAGCTTCAATGCACATATCTGAACCGGATATAATATTTTCCTTTGCGAGCGCCTGACCAACTGCGTAGATGGATAAATCAATTCCTTCGTACAGGCACTGTGTTGTAACTACAACACATATTCCGGCATTTACAAGTTCTCCAAGCTTAGCCGTTATATTGTGATATTCATTTGGTATACCGCCGATTCCAAAGCTTTCTATTATAACACCTTTGTAATTATCTTTTATAAAGTCAAATATTTCAGGACGTATTCCCGGAAACAGTTTTAATACCAGAATATTGTCACACATATTGTCGGCAAGCGCTATATTATTAATATCAGAGGCTGGAATAAGCTGATTTTTAATATCGTTTGAAAGTTTACTATTATATGTCACAACATTGTCTTTTACTGTAGCTATAACAGGGTAGTTAATGCTTTTAAAAGCATCAAAGCTTAAAGTTTTCATTTTCATGGCATGTGTACCACTTATAATTATATTATCAAATGCTATATAAACTCCGCGTATATCTTCACATGCAAATCTGATTGCAGAAGAGAGGTTATTAACAGCATCGCTGCCATTTTCTTCAAGAGCAATCTGTGAGCCTGTAAGAATGACAGGTTTATTAAGACCTGAAATCATATATGTCAATGCGGCACTGCTATATGCCATTGTATCTGTTCCATGTGTTACGACAAAGCCATCATAATCATTATAGTTATCATAAATAGTCCTTGCAATAACAGCAATTCTTTCAGGATTCATATTAGTACTGTCAATGCTCATAACAGATATGCCATCAAGACGGCAAAGCTTCTCAATATCAGGAATATACGACATAATCCTGTCAGCATCAATAGAAGGGGCAAGACCCTTACAGGTTTCCTCAGAAGCGATAGTTCCTCCTGTGGCTATTAATAATATTTTTTTCATAATAATCCTCATTTCTGGGCTGTTTTGTTGTAAAAAGGCGAAGAAAAATTCGCACAGGTGATTTTTTTCTACCATCAGGGCTATTTGTTCTGCTCAGAAACAAATAGCCGGTTCGTTTATGAATCTGTGATAATATAAGCTATATGGCTTATTTTTACAATATCCTCAAATTCTAAAAAATCAGGTGTGTCATAATCCGATAGTAATACGACGGCAAGATTATAAGTTTAATATATATAAATGTCAATAAAAAATAATGAGAGATTGAAAATAAAAATAATAATAGATTGTATATTTAAAACGGTGGGTGCTATAATAAATTGAGATTTGTTGAAACAAGGGTGTAGAGACGGGCAGGCTGTGGCTGATATGTAAGATTTGTACGCTGATGGGA
>OGOA01000732.1_pt1 | contig 20646 bp, 27 predicted proteins | sample 1573621 | NCBI WGS metagenome assembly OGOA01 (sample SAMEA2581917, study PRJEB24529) | metagenome | biome: Human gut stool | place: China | collected 2011
TCATTTGTCAATTGAAATCTAAAACTTTCTGGAAATCTTAATATATTTCTTTTCACAGCCTCATTCAAACGTTTTGTTTCAACTTGATACAACATAGCCAAGTCACTATCCAGCATCACCTGTTTCCCGCGAACGTTATATATCAGATTCTGAATCTTAATATCATCAGCTATAACTAATTCCACTTTCTCTTCCATTGTGCATCCTCATCCTTACAATATATTTGATGTCGCAATTTTCGACCTCAAGTCTACTTTTCGTCCTTCTTCATAATCTCGTGCATTCTTACATAATACTCCAGCATCCGAACCACATACTCTGGTGCATTTCTATGACCTAGTTCCCAATCAGTAACCGTCTGATATGGGATTTGATATGTATCGCAAAAATCTCTGCGATTCATACCCGACATTTTTCTTATTTCTTTAATTTTATCTGCACAATCCATCTTGGTACCTCCAAATATATCTCATAACTTCTTTAATCGTATACCTTCACTTATAATATATCAGCATCTCAGAATATATGCAATGCATATATTCTGTTTTACGCCACTTTAACTGCTCCTATATCCATACCTGTACTCAATCTAAAATAGTATATTAATCGTCCATTTGTGTTTTTGCAGAATGGTTCATAACTTATAGCGCTTGCCATCTGTTCCCTATGCTTCTGCAAAATCTGCGGACCATATTTCATTAACATCCTGCTCATTACATCGATGCATCTTTCAAAAGCAACATTGTCTTTATCATCTTCAAAATATCTTGTCATCAAAATCCTCCTGTTTTCCAAATAAAAAAGCCTGTCCTTAGGAAATTCCTAAAACAAGCCACTCATAAAATTACTATAAATGATTACTACTTTTCGATCTTATCCTATCCCATCAACGCAGGAATACTTCCTGCTCTCTAGATAGGATTAGATATTATTATAACCTTACTTTAAACTATTACGCAACGTAGGAGTCAATAGAATATTTAAAATTTTTTATTCTATTTAAGATTTTCCACATATTCTTCCAAGCACAATCAACTCTGATGAATCTCCTCTGCTGCTTCTTTTCCCACATAGCGATAATGCCACGGTTCATTAGCAACTCCTGTAATGCTTGTCTTTCCGGACGGATATCTTTGAATAAATCCGTATTTGTATGAATTCTCCAGTAACCAGTTATAAACATCATCACGAGAACATTTAGAAGTATCTGCATTGATATCTACCGCAAGTCCAAGTTGATGCTCGCTTGTCCCCGGTAATGCTACCCATTCCATTGCTGTTTCCTCTGCCATGTGTTTTGTATAACCTTCACTTCGATATGAGGCTATCTTGTCATCTAAAATCTGTTGCTGCTCCTCTGCTGTTCTGTAACCATCTCTAACAAACGGATATACACCTGCATTTCTCGCATCATCAAACATTTCCTGCAAGTATGGATAGATTCTTGAATCTATTTTCTGACCATTACTCAATTCCATGAGATCCATTTCATAATCATCTGGAATATAATTATCCCGATTTACCAACACCAATTCCCATCCATACTTATCACTTGCAATGGGATGTTCTTCCTGTTTTATAGTCCCAAAACCTTGTAACTTTTCCGGTAGCCCAACCGCATCATTGGTTACAAATGTATGTCCTACATGAATAAGAAAGAAAAGAACGAACAACAGAGTTATCTTTTTCAGAAAGTTCTTTTTCCTTTTCATCTACTTAATCTCCGTTTTATGATAGACATGATACATAAGCGGAACCATCAAAATACTTAGGATTGGATAAATGACCAGCATGATTGGTATCGAGCCGACAATCTTACCGCCTATATGATATAAATCAAATCTATTGATAATCTCATTGATCTGCAGCAAGCGGTCTGGGAACACACCTAATATTCCCGATAAGAAGTCGAAATTTGATACGAACAGCGGTAAAAACAGGATTGCAAAAGGTATTGTCACTGCAACAACTGCTGTATGCGTCTTTGCTGACACAAGCATAGACAGAAACAGGCAAAATACTGTTCCAATATATCCGGCAACTACCGTGAGCAAATACAACTGCATATAGGTGATATTGTAAAAGGATTTCCAATACCAGAAGCCTGTCTGTATCATGACTTCCCCACCACCGAAGCCAAGACATCCCAATACCACAAGTGAATACAGCGATATTACAATAAAGTAGATAGCTGATACCACGATAAATCCTGCTATGATCTTAGATCTTGTACCCTTGTTCCTTCCTAATTTTGTTGAGAAAAATATGGAATCTGATTTCCAACTAAATTCATGGGAAAAGATACCTGACACCAAGAATGCTGACACAAGCATAATGAGCATAATAATCGTCTGAGCGTAACTCAGTACTGATTTCCAGCCATCATAGTCCTCATAGTATAAAGGTGCTTTCATCTTACTGTACTGCTCTATCAAAAATGCTTTCTCGTCCTCATCGAATAAACCATTGGCGTCTTCGGAATTCAACCATTTTTCCAAACTCTTTCCACGATTCTCATAGATATGTCCCACTTCTTCTTTCGATAATGAATCAATGCGATAATAATTAAAATCTCTAAATTCGCAGAATCCCATATTAATCATGTCCTTGATTTCCGAAAACCCTTGTACCTTGGAATCATGTAATAAGTTAGTAGAATCATCTCCAGGGCGAATTGGATATTCTTCACTAATCTTTTTATATTTATCCATGACCTCTTGTAATGCTGTTTCGTCCAGAATACCTTCCCACTTCTGCTTTTCTTCCCGCAGACTCCTTGCCGCTTCGATTCCTGTATGAGATTTGCCCTGCTCATCTAAAAAACTGACATTTGTGATTGCAAAATAGCAGGATATCAAAAGTGAAAATAACAACACGACCAATGATACTTTACTGATGCTCTTAGAAAAGATTTTCTTAATTTCATATCTAATCATTCCATCTCACCGCCCTTTTCACCGAAATAATATAAGAACACGTCCTCCAATGTCGGCTCCACCACAGATGCTCCAGCAATCGGTGGCTCACTGGCAATAATACGAAGGTTCACCATTCCACTTTCCGCTTTCATATTAGACACCTTAAATTTTTTCATCATCTTCGTTGCATCTGCCTGTGATACTTCACACGCATATACCTTTTCCTGCATAGAAGCAAGTGTCTGATCAAGATTTCCCTGCTGCATGATTTGTCCGTCCTTCATCAGCCAGATTTCATTGGCAATATACTCTACATCTGAAACAATATGCGTCGATAAAATAACGATTCTATCCTCTGACAGCTCACTAATCAGATTCCGAAAACGCACCCTTTCTGTTGGATCAAGTCCAGCCGTAGGCTCATCCAGAATAAGAATTTGGGGATTGTTTAGCATTGCCTGGGCAATTCCTGCTCTACGTTTCATTCCGCCTGACAGCTTCCTCATCTTTTTATTTGCTGACTTTGTAAGTCCAACCTGTGCAAGCAATTCCTTTACCCGTTTGCCAGCAACCATAGGTCGAATCCCCTTTAAGCTGGCAATATACAGTAAATAGTCTTTTACTGTGAAATCCGGATAGAATCCGAACTCCTGTGGTAAGTATCCAAGCAGATTACGATATTCTCCATCCATTTTGAAAATATCCTTTCCATCGCACAGAATCCGTCCACTTGTAGGTGGCAAAAGGGTACAGATCATTCGCATAAGCGTTGTCTTTCCTGCACCATTCACACCTAAAAGTCCATATACTCCATTCTCTATCGTCAGGTTTAAGTTCTCTACTGCCCGAAAGTCACCAAACTTTCTTGTAACATTAACCATTTGTAGTTTCATATAGATTTCCCTCCATCGTCCAACATAAGCGATTGCAGTCATGTACCACCTTATACACAGCACCAATCAGGAAACAGCTTGCTAATCCAAATAAGATACTCCATACAGGAAATGTAATCTTAGTATAAATAAAATCATTCATTGTAACCACCCACCAGATCACGCTCCACAAAAAGCAACCAAACATGGATGCTGCTTCATTCAAAGCTCTGCTGTTTAACATTGCAAAGCAGATTCCGGCAGCAACAACCATTGGGAACAAAAACTGCACCAAAATATCCATAAAATGCATTCTCATACCCACACAGCAAACGAGCATAAATAGCGTTATCATAAATACATCCGCCACTCCTATCAAAAATACTCGTGCGGAATAGATCTGTCTGAGGGAGTATAGGCACGTTGCCTCAATCTGTAAGGAATCACTTTCTTTGTTTCTCCAAAATTCTGGAATGATCATAACGATAAAAAGGACAGAGGAAGTTCCTATTGTTCTCATCAAATATTCGCTATCATCCAGATAATTCATGAGAAAAAATGTCACTATCAGTAATGCTGCCTGCAACATCCACCATCTCTTTCGGATCAGCCGAAATTGAGAAAATAAAAACTCTCCATAGCTCATCTTATGTTCAGACTGAACTTCCATCATAATTTCCTTAGATTTTTGAATCGTTTCCAGAATCTTTTCTTCTCTTGGAATAACTTTTGCTTCTGTTTTATAGTTTTGCATCATCTTTTCCAAATTCATCAGAGTCCTCCTCTCCCAAAAGTTTTTTTAATTCTTCTTTTGCCCTTTTATGTCGGTACTTAACTAGCGGCAAGCCAATTTGTAAGATATCAGCTACCTCTTTTAGCTTACAGTCTCCGAAATAAATTAACAGTATCACTTCTCTTAACTCTGGGGTTAACCTGCCAAGTGCCTGTTCCACATCCATTCGTTTTTCTTTCCTTAGGATACCGCCATCCGAAACCGGCACTCTTTCCAATATTTCCTGCTCTAAACTCTCTGCCTTCCATTTCTTTGCGTAGTTCTTACATAAATTACCTGCTATCACATACAGATAATTCTTTGCTTTCCCAATATGCTGATAAAATGTAATATTTTCCATGAATCGAAGAAAGGTTTCCTGTGTGAGATCTTCTGCTTCTGCCTGATCCAGACAGTGATACCTGCAATAAGACAGAATTTCTGCATAATATTTCCGTACAAATTTATCAAAAGCCTTTTCTTTGCCCTGTTTCATTTGTAGGATCAAAAGAAAATCATTCAAGTTGCCCTCCTTTCCCATTTCAGTAATGTATAAACGTTTATTCCATTCTAATATGTATAACAACTGACTACATAAAAAAGATAGTCTATGTTTTAGATTTCTCAAAAAAAGACACCAACCCTCTATGGTTGATGTCCTATCAATAGCATTTGTACTCCTATATCATCTGAAAATGTCTCAAAGCATCCTCAATTGTCTTCTCCTTCTCATCCATGCACTTTGGCTGCCTAGCATCTTCACTCTTCAAAAGATTGAAATACTACTCTGTCAAACTGGTCAAGAATCTCTGCATCCTTTAGCTTGGCTCTGATAGCTACTGCCTCTTCCTCATTCACTACTTTCTGATTGAGATTTTCCCTGTTCAATTAAAATTGTATTATAGCTCTCCATATTTGCCAATACCAATAACTGATTTAAATTTGCTTCATCACGCACATTACCCTTTTTACTTGGATTGTTATTTTTCCATTGCTTTGCAGTTTGTCCAAATAAAGCAACATTTAAAAGATCTGCTTCACTGGCATATGTATAGGCAATCTGTTCCGGTGTTAGTTCTGATGGAATCAAATTTTCCTTTACTGCATCTATGTGAATACGATAGTTCACCTTTGATAATACTCTGTTCAAATTCCAATCCAATCTGTTTAATCCAGCCTCACTTCTAACCGCCTCGAATTGCACACGGTTAAAATCCAGATTGTGAAGTTCTTCCCAAACCGCCAAAAACTCAACTGTATTCCTGTTTCGCATCCAGTTCTGAATGACAAATCTGGGATCATTATCATCTCTGTATTTTACGATATCTGTCAACGAAATATATTCATTTTCAAAATCCTTCGTGTAAATTCCAATATCAATACCCTTTGCATGAATAATTTCTCTAACTTATCATAAGTCTTGTACAAATGGTTCTCTAAATCTGTTTTTCTTCGCTGATAATGCTTATCCTCATAATCAAGAGAATCCATATCTGATAAAATAGTATCTTTATTATGATATAGCTTTCTTAATTGTATTTTATAATTTTCTATTTCCTGATCTAATGCACTAGTATCTACTTCCATATTTATTTTGTTGCGGATTAAATCCGAAAATTTAGGATTGCTAACCAGTTTACTGATTACCTCTGCAACAGAAGCATCCAGCATTTCCTCATGCACCTGTTTTTTATAATCACACTTATGGCCTCTGGTCATATTCGGTGTTTACAGCCATAATAATAAAAGTCCTTATAATTGCTTCCATCCTTGCGCTTCTTAATGGCCTTGTTTCCATACATTCCGGCACCGCAGACAGGACATTTCAGAATTCCAGATAAAAAATGAATCTTTTCTTTCTTATCACGATTGACCTTTTCATACTTTTTAGCCTGTGCCGCAACCTTGACCTGTGCCTGCTCCCATACTTCTTCTGATACAAGAGCTTCATGTAAACCATCTACCAACAGATACTCGTCTTTCTTAACCTGCCTGTACTCGTTCCTTGTACCATGAACCTTTTCTGTCCGTCTTCTGCCATAGGAGATTTTACCGCTATAAACCGGATTCTGTATAATCCTTCTGATAAGAGCAGCATCAAATAACGGATTTTTGCCATTCTGTCTGGCTATCTTATGAATTCCATGATTTTCTAAATACTTAGCAATTCCATTCGCTCCCAGATCTGTATTTACATATTGGTCAAATATCGTTCTGATAGCTACTGCCTCTTCCTCATTCACTACCAATTTTCCATCAATGAGAGCATATCCATATGGTGCAAAACCACCATTTCATTTACCTTCCCTGGCTTTCTGCATCCTGCCTTCCATTGTCTGAACACGGATGTTCTCACGTTCAATCTCTGCCACTGCTGACAGAACAGATATCATAAGTTTCCCGGCATCTCTAGATGAATCTATTCCATCCTCTACACAAATCAAATTTACACCAAAATCCTGCATCACTTGTAATGTTGCAAGGACATCTACCGCATTTCTTCCAAATCTGGAAAGCTTAAATACAAGGACATAAGACACTTCATCTTTTCCTAATTTGATATCGTCCATCATCTGATTAAAGGCAATTCTTCCCTCTATTGACTTACCGGATTTTCCTGCATCCTCATACTCACCGGCAATTTCATACTCATTATAATCACAAAAGGCTTTCATTTTTGTTTTCTGTGCATCTAGAGAATATCCGTCTATCTGCATGGTTGTAGAAACACGGGTGTAAAGATACACTTTTATCTTTTCTTTAGACATTCTTACCACCTCATAATATCATTTTTCGGTCAGAGTATGACTGCTAATTATATCTTTTTATCTGGCAATGAAAGTAATCTGTCTATTACCGGGCGAATGATTGCTGTCTCTGTAATCTGATTGATGGCACAAAGTTTCTTCCCTGCATCCTTACTGGATGCTCCACAATGATATACCTTCTCGGTTTCTTCACCATAATCAAGTACAATCAATCTGTCGTAACAATCCGGATTCGCCTTAATCCGAATCGTTGGATATTCATTTTGAAAATCCGTCACTAAAGAGTTTGTAAGAAAGCCTCTCCCACCTTTTCCATTCTCTGTGAATAAAACAACTTCCACGCCATCTGCTTTCTGTGAAAGGTGTTGTAATGATTTTGCATTCATATAATCATCCACAACATAGATTGATTTCTTTGCCTGTTGATAGATTTCTATGTATGCAATGTCAGCTTCTAACTTCTGGCCTTTATAAATAACAAAATCTTTTTTATCCTTATCAGTAATAAAGTTATCTGCTAAAATGGTCACATCTTTTTGAATGAACTCTACTTTTTTCTCCATTCGATCCTGTCTCTCAGTTATCGTTCCAACCTTCGCTGTTAAAAGTTCCATTTCATTTCTAGTAACAAACTGTTGATTTTGACTAATGTAGTGACGCATCTCCCTAAAAGTGCGCATTATAAATATACTCTGCTGTTCTGCCAATTCTCCACGAAGAACTGTCGCAAGCATATAAATTCCTTGTTCTGTAAATGCATATGGTAATTTTCTACGACCGCCTTCTTGCCCTTCAAAATAACCTATATTCCGTGAAGTCACAAATTGTGATTTCACCAATTCCACTTCTTCTTTAGTTAGTTGAAACATAAAATCTTCTGGAAATCTTGTCAAATTACGTTTTACTTGTTGATTTAAATTTTTAACTTGATAACCATAAATTTCTGCCAAATCCTGATCCAACATTACTTGCTGTCCACGAAGTATGTACACCTTACTACGAATATCATCCGTAGTAATCAATTCTTTTGTTTCTTCCATTATTCCTCCACAATGCTTTCCATCTGCTCTAGTTTCTGCAATGCCTTCATATATGCCATCAGTCTTTTATACTGATCATCTCCTAGACTGTGAATCTGCTTCAATATCTTAATGTCCGACCTGGTAACTTCATAATCCATATCTGCATCTTTATACTCCGGATCAATTCCTTTTCCCGTTAAAAGCTATTCCGGTGTAATATCCAATGCGTCACATATGGATAATAGACAGTCTGCTTTTGGATTTGTCTTTTTCTTTTTCCAATCACTGATGTTGCTTGTTGCAATCCCAGTTCTTCTCGACAGTTCCAACTGACTCATGTTCTTCTGATCCATTATGCAAAAAATTCTTTCACTGATAATCATGTGTGTTCCTCCGTTATATTTTATATCCGTATTTGTTGTTTTTATTTCCGTTTATACGGTTATTCTATCATGCCGCAGCATTTCTTTCAATAGAACTGATAATCCTTCTGAATTTCTTAATATTTTCTGTTTTATATAATTCCTTGTACAACTGTTTTATTCTCTTCATGCGAAGATAACAATCCGGATTCGGTAATTGATCCGATCCCATTGCATCTGCATACTTTGCCACCATTTCTCCAATGAAATTCGCCAAATCACTCCATGCATCTCTTTCTTTTATAACCACTTTATTTTTTACCATAATTGAAATCCTTTCTGTTATTGTTTTCCATCATATCCCATCCAAGACATTATTCTTTCGGTCAGATAGGATAAGATAGGTATTATTAAAATAAGTATTGTTAATATTAGTCTTATTAGATTTTGATTTTTTCGGTTCCAGACCTGTAGAAATAAAAACTCTGTAATCGTAAAAATCAAAATTCCTGACTGTGATTTTTATGTCTTATGTGCTTTGATTTTTTATGTGGATATCTTTCAAAACACTTTCTTCAAATAGAGCCTGTTAGGTTTTCCAAGTCCCTGTCTTCTACGTTCAAGTGCCCCGAATGTCTCCAGCTCGTCCAATAACTTGCAGGCTTTTTGTGTTCCACAATTCAGTATTTCGCAAATATTTATTACAGAATAATAGATAAATACTCTTCCGTTTTCGTCCACCCATCCATTTTTTATAGATAATGAAACCCTATCTAAAAAGATTGCATATAAAAGTTTTGCATCTATTGACAACCCAAAAAAGCATGCATCATCTATTAGACATTTTGGTAACTTGAAGAAAGTAAACTGCTCTTCACCAGTACAGTAATTAAACGTCGGCTTAATGCACAGATTTTCTATTCCATTTCTTCCAAGCCTCTGTTCTTTTTCTAAATTTCTCATAAATAAAGTCATTCCTTTCATTTTTTTCAAATTGGCAAGCAGTGCCCCGGTATATACCCGGCGCATTTTTGCTTGTTTGGGAAAATGCCCCAATCCCCTCGAACTGCGGATAAACTGCAGAGCCACGCTAACGCTTTTTATCAATTCACTTTTTCTTTTTTGAATCTTCATTATATAGATGAATAACTGCTTCAAGTGCCTTTTTCAGAAGTTCTGTTTGCTCATTATTCATCATTTTTATTTCTGCAATATCCTCTTCATACAGCTTCCCCGTTTCATTTGCTTTCTTAGCATACTGATTGAGATTATTACTAATCCTTGTATGTAAAGATATTACCCGGTTCAAATCAGGCCATTCAGGGATTATTACATACCCGTTTAACGCCATCTTTCTGATATACGCACTCATATTTTGAACTCCGGCTTCCTTCATCCGATCATGCAATATTTCCACCTCCTCCGGTTTAAATTTCACATAAATACCTTTTGAATACTCTTTCACTTTGTATTTCCTCCACTCTTTTTACTTTGTTTTTTAGAAATCACTCTATCGTGGCAATTGATGAGTTTCTAAAAAATAGGCAACAAAAAAAAGCAACCGATGTTACTCGATTGCCATGCTGCCACTTTTACAAGACTATATACGAAAGAATTTCAAATTCCGTAAAAGTAAATTCTATTTCTTTGTTTCCTTTTACCGCCAACCGTCTTTCAGCATTTATTGTTAATCCATGAAATTCTAAGCATTTTTTTATGTTCTTATTTTCACATATTTTCATTTGCTTATTTTCTAATATGCTTAATATCTCGCTAATAACATCATCTTCACTATTTTCAAATGACAACAGCAACATTTTCCCCATAACTTTCCACCTCCTCAAATCTTACTTATGTAATAGTTCAATTATTACATAAGTAAGATTTACAGTCAACTATTTTTCCAAAATTGACATTTCAACAAATACAGAATATACTATTTTTATTACAGGCGTAAGATTTAAGGAGTGATTTACATGAAGAATTTACCACAAATTTCGGAAGCAGAATTTGAAGTTATGAAAATTGTATGGAAATATGCCCCCATTAACACCAATGAAATAACAGAAAAATTACTACAAACAACAAACTGGAGTCCCAAAACTATCCAAACGCTCATTAAGCGTCTTGTGACCAAGGGTGTTCTCACTTATGAAAAACAAAGTCGTGTTTTTGTTTACACACCGTTAGTAAAAGAGTGTGAATATATTAGTCAAGAAAGTAATTCTTTCTTGAATCGCTACTATAATGGTGACATTACCTCTATGCTATCTGCATACATAGAAAACGATAAACTGTCTGAAACAGAAATTGAAACACTTCGCTCCCTTCTTTCCAAGAGTTCCAAAAAAGGAGGCGATTAACATGGCTAATTTCATGATACGCTTTTTATTATGCAATGTATTTATCAGCGGTATCGTTGGAATTCTTTTGATAGCCAAATGGGTATTCAGAAACAACTTGTCCAGCCGGATGCAGTATAATCTATGGTTGCTGTTACTCGGACTTTTAGCAGTGCCTTTTATCCCCTTCCGTCTAATTAGTTTTCCGCAAATTTTCTCATGGCTCAGTAGCGTAAGAAACTCTTCCGCTTCTCATGCCGATGTTGGTGCAAATAATGTTATGGATACCGGTTTATCTGGTACTACAAATTGGATGAATGACTTTGCCCTTTCTGTAAATAAAGACACGCCATCCGTTACCGGATATATTTTATTAGGTATATGGATTGTGGGAATGCTTGCGATGATGATATTGGTAATCAAATCTTCTCTTCGTTTACGCATAATAAAGAGATCTGCGCTCCCCCTTCAGAACCCAGAGGTTCGCAGACTGTATAACAAATGCTTGAATGAGATGAAAATAACAAGGAATATTCCTGTGTACAGTACCGCTTTTTTGAAATCACCTATTATCGTAGGATTTTTGAAGCCATGTATTTATCTGCCAATTCATTTAATCTCAGATTATCATGAATCTGATATGAGATATATGCTATTGCATGAACTGCAACACTACAGACATAAGGATGCCATTGCCAATTATCTTATGAACTTTGCCGGAGTGCTTTATTGGTTTAACCCCTTTGTCTGGTTTGCGCTAAGAGAAATGCGTAATGACAGAGAAGTTGCCTGTGACACTTCTGTTCTAAAAATGCTGGAAGAAGACGATTATGAGAATTATGGAAATACGCTGATTAACTTTATAGAAAAGGTCTCCATTTCTCCTTTTCCGTTTGCTGCCAGCCTTAGCGGAAACATGAAACAAATAAAGCGTCGCATTATCAACATCGCTTCTTATGAGAAACCAACGTTTTACAAGAAGTTAAAAGGCATGACTGCTTTTATACTGACCACAGTTCTAATAATGGGACTTACACCTTTTATTTCTACATATGCAGCGGACGAAAGTCACTACCAATGGAAATCTTCCTCAGAAAATATTTCATATGTAGATTTTTCTAAATACTTTGGAAAATACGAAGGAAGCTTTGTTTTATACGATCTGGGAAATGATGCCTGGAGCATACATGATATAGAACATGCTACGCTACGAGTTGCGCCGGATTCCACTTACAAGATATATGATGCTTTATTTGGATTGGAAGAAGGTGTCATTACACCAGAAGATTCCTTTATTGCATGGAATGGAGAAAGCTATCCGTTTGAAGCATGGAACGCTGATCAGACCTTACAGTCTGCGATGACATCCTCTGTGAATTGGTATTTTCAAACAGTAGATGAACAGCTTGGAGCCTCTGACGTTTACAGCTATGTTCAAGAAATCGGATATGGTAACGAAAACATGAGTGGCGATTTCTCCTCTTATTGGATGGAATCCTCCTTGGAAATATCTCCAATAGAACAGGTCGAACTTTTAACCAAGCTACAGAATAACAGTTTCGGCTTCGCCCCTGAAAATATCAATGCAGTAAAAGATGCCATCTGCCTTTCAGCTTCCGATGCCGGAACATTCTACGGAAAGACCGGAACTGGCCGTGTAAATGGTCAGGATATTAATGGATGGTTTGTTGGCTTTGTCGAAACGGAAGATAATACATACTTTTTTGCCACAAATATTGGAGCCGATAGAGATGCTACCGGAGGCAACGCAACTGAAATAACCATGTCTATCTTGTCAGACATGAATATCTGGGTATCACAGAAATAACAAAAACGAGTAAAGGTTAACTGTAGAATTAACTTTTACTCGTTTTTTTCCATTATCTTATTAATTGTTTTTTCTTTTTTAACTACTACTTTTTGCAATATTCATAAATATTAAATGGTTCTTCTCTTTTTTCAAATAAGATATCAGCTTCTTTAATAATCTTAATAAGTTCTTCTGTCTCTACACCTACTGTTTTTAGTACAAGTAACTTTTTTTCATTCGTTATGAGAAAGAAAAAACCTTTGTACAAAAAGACTCTATCTATTTCTTTAAGTTCACAGATCTTTTTATCTTCTAATTTTATTCCCTGAACATCAATTTCCACTTTGTTATATCTTGATTTATTCCATACAAATTCATTGACATTATTTTCAAATTTTTTTCCCTTAGATTGAAACCAAATAATCCAAATCAATGCAATAATAGAAATCCCCATTTCCACATAAAACATCGGATAACTCTTTACAAAATAGCAGCCGATTGATAACAAAAATAATACTGGTGTCATTATATAAATAATTTTCCTTCTATTATTTTTTGTCTTAAGTAATTGATATGGCATAGCATATTCTAACGAAAGCATATACTCTAATGCTTTTCTATCTTCATCGGTCATAATAGACTTTATAATCATTTTTACTCCATCCTTCCCTTAAAATACAATATAATAACCTCTGTCCTTTATTTCTTCATGTGTCCTCCCATCTCTTACATATGTAAGATTAGTACAAAACACTTCTATTGTCAAATCAATTTTTAATTCGGTATTGGTAATCGGGTATCTGCATAATTCCGTCATTTAGGATTTCATTCCCCAAATACTGAAAGCTGCCATCCTCTGCAAACCTTATCGTAAGTTCATGAGTTATAACTGCATCATCACATATAACCATATCACAAACTGCATCAACGGTTAGTGTAATTGTTCCATCTCCATTTTCTCTTATATCAATTACTTCCGGCAAAGAAGTACCAAAGAACGTTGGTGCATAATTAAGGCAACCAAGACGCACCCAAGCGTAAGTCTGGTTTTCCTCATCAAACACCGCATATTCCCGTATCTGCTCTGCCGTCACCGGAAGATACTCCATAATTAAATTTTCAAATTCCTCTTTTGGTATTCCATTTGGGTAATTCTCAGAATTAAACTTTTCCTGGTATTTCATTGCATACAGATATTCATATATCCCATTATAATCCAGTTCTTCCATATGCTCTGTATCCCAATTGGAACATAAGAGGTTATTTCCCTGATATCCCAGACCACGCACGCATTTTTCAGACATTTCACGCTGTTCCTCTGTCATTGGCTTTACTCTGATCAGACAGCTCCCATCCACCATCTCAGTTACTTCCGGATACTCTGGTACACATAGTTCATAACAAAACCACCCTTTACCCGTATATTTCCACTCTTTGATTCTGGTGTAAGAAATGTATGATGTTCCTGGTGTATTATTATCATTCCAAACGCCTCTTGTACTTACGATGTACATATCTGTTCCATCGAAAATAAATTTCATTCTTCCTACGCCACCATCATCATATATCTCATAAATTACTACAGCGCCGCTTTTCCCATCCATGCATTCATTGAGAAATTTATCTACATTTTCATAATTTCCCATATTAGAATACAAAACCAATGTAGCAACCGGACATCCTGTTTCCATTATTTTCTTCTGCATTTTAAAAATTGTTTCATCTTCCAAAACAACATTAGAAGCTGCTCCTTTATCTGCATCTCCATAAATGTCAGAAATACGTTCCATCATTTCTATACAGTCATTTTCAGCTTCCACCGCTTCCTGTTCGTCCACGGGAAGATTGTAGCCCTTTTCCCACTGTTCTGTAGCCTCTTCCTCTGCACTTTTTGTTTCCTCTGTGGAAGATACCTCTTCTGTATCTTTCTCAAGAGTTTCGCTTGTAATACTATCTTCCTTCCCACAGGCACACACACAACACCCAATCAGAAATGCCGTAATCAGTAAAATATTCATTTTCTTTAATACCATAAAATTATCCTTTCCTTCGAAATCACCTTTGCTGTGATTTTGCTATTGGCGGCAATTCCAATTCTATTTGCTCTATAGAATTAGAAAGATACCTAAAAGTTCCGTCTTCAAACGGCTGAACTACAACCGTATTTCTAAAAGCGAGGTCAGAATTATAATCCGGCCATACACCATCTACGATAAGTGTGAGCGTTCCATCCGCATTTTCCGTATAATCTACTACTTCTCCAAAAGGTGGATACGGGCTGGCATAAATCATCTCATATTCATAGCTGTTGCTGTCTTTATCATATCCACAATGTTCTCGCAACTGTTCTACAGATACCGGAAAATAGGTAGTCATTATCCTCTCATATTCTTCTGCTGGAATTTTCCAATTTTCTGTTTTCAAATTTTCTCCAGTATAAATCCGATAGATATCTTCATACATACAAGGCATAAGAATATCCTCTACATTACTTCTGTCCCAGTTTGTGACAAGCACATTATAATTCACATAGCTTAGTCCTGATATGTATTCTTGCGTCAATTTCCGGCAGTCTTCCGGAAGCGGCTCTATTCTCCAATACTGTCTCAAACTTGCATGTGCAATCACATATTCAAATGCGTAGATAAAATACCCTTTTTCTGTAAGTTTAATTTCTGTCACATTACTTACCGAAGTTCCCTGTATCTCCGGTATACCGCCTTCTTTCCACCGGATTCCTATGTAATAGGTCTGTAACTCACCTTTCCGATAGATAAAAGTAAATGCTCCAATCAGTCCATCCCGCTGCACTTCGAATATGGTAACCATTGAATCCTTCCCATTCAGATAATCTGAGTAAAACATTTCTATCTTTTCAGGGTTCTGCATATTAGTATCTTCTTCAACACTTACCAAACCGGCCGCTCCTAACTGCTCCACAACCGTTTTCCGTTGTTCGCTTGTAAATTCACTAACACCGGAGGAATAATTCGCAGCATCTTTAATTATCACATTTTTATAGATTTCTTTAACCGATTCTGCTGCCGACAAAACTGTACTTTGTAGATGCTGCTTTTCCTCATCAGAAATAAGACAATCACTGGCTTGCGGAATAAGCCAATATGCTGAATCTATAGAAGTTTCCGTATCACTTTCTTCTTCCGTTATCGTTTCACTGTCTTTGATTTCCACCGGAGGCTCCCACACTTCTTCTGCCGCCTTCTGTTCTTCCGTGTGCTGCTTTCCACAACAAAGCACTCCTGCTATTACCGCAATAAGCAACATCAAAATCGGAAATCCCCATTTCTTCAACAGCCAATTTACATCTTCCATCATTCGCCTCCATACAGTTCTTCCCATTCCTCTGCTGTCAAACGGGGTGTGTGCCATGTTTCCTCACTATTATCCTCGGAAGGTATGATCCGATTGGATACATATTGTACTCTGCCATCCTCCAAAGGACGAATCACAACCTCGTGAGCATATACTTTGGAATTTCCCGAATATGGAAATACCACATTAGCAGTAAGTGTAATTGTTCCATCACTGTTCTCCGTATACCCGATTACTTCTGAATATGGGTATTCCGGATACTCTATCTCATAAAATCCTCTTGGTTTATATTCGTATGTTTGAGTTTGATAATCGTAAATAGTTTTTTTCTGCAATTTATCACTGTCGATATTAAAATATTCCATAATTACATTTTCAAACTCTGTTTTAGGAATATGATAAACTGCACCTATGCCTAAGTTATCATCTGCTACATATGGAAATTTTTCATTATGCAACTTTGGATACAACAAATCAAACATGTCATAGAAATTCAGTTCTCCAAAATCATCCTCATTCCAATCCACTAAAAACATATTATTTAACTCATATCCTATTGGCAAAAGATATTTTTCATTTAATTCCCGACACTTTGCATCCAATGGCAGTATACGAAATGCTACATGCTCTTCTGCAGAACTTAATGTTAATACATACAATTCTTCTGAAAAATAAGTTCCAGAAAACATCAGATATCCATCATCGGTATATCTCCAATGATCCGTTTGATATGCACCCTCATCTTCACTTTTCATAATTCCATCTTTATATCCGTAGTAACATCTTTTCACATGAACCACTCCATTTTCTGTCTGTAAATGATAGACTGAAAATCCTCCCAGACTACTCACTTGGATAATTGTCACTTCTGCTTCTTTCTGGTTCTCTACCGAATCACAAAAATCCATCACACTTTGCATTTGTGTCATATCAACTCGATTTTCACAATCAACCGCTGCATATCCACATTCCCCGAATCTTTTTATGACTTTACATACGGTTTCCATATCCGTTAGTTCATTGTTTTTTGCAGCTTCCACATAAATATCTATCGGAATGTTTATAAAATTGTCATCTTTTTTTCTCTCATCGACAATTTCAACAGATTCAGAAGCTACTGGTTCTTCTGTATTCCCTTTACATCCCGAAATTTCCATCAAAAATCCTATACTAATTATCAGACAACCACTTTTCAAGAACCTGACTATCTTTTTTGACAACATAACCACTTCCACCTCTTCCCTTTACATCTTCTACCATACTAATAATCATAATAGGACGATCCATATTTTCATCCGTTGTAAAAACAGAAAACCATCCCCATTCCGTTCCTGTTGTATCTTCTTTTGACGCTTTGATTTCTGCAGTTCCTGTTTTTCCAGCCAATGTAATATCCGTTCTGCATGCTGCATAGCCAGTACCATGAGGATTGTTTATGACTTCTTTTGTATCCTCCAAAACCATCTGTGCTGCATCCTTTGTAAATGCCGCTGTGATCCAAACGTTCGGTATCGCATCTTCCTTATATGTAAGATATGGTTTTATCATATTTCCTTCATTGCAAAATGCAGAATATATACAAGCCATATGCAAAGGATTTACAAGAATCTGACCTTGTCCATACCCACTATCAGCCAACTGTATCTCTTTCTCAATTTTATCTGTGTTAGAAAACTGCGATTTCGCCACTTTAATATCAAACGGAAGTTCTTCATTAAATCCCAATTTTGTCAATGAACTTTCCATATCTCTTTCACCAATTTTTAATGCCGCCTTGGCAAAATAAATATTGTCTGAATATATCAAAGCATTTTTTAAAATAACTGGCTCATAGGCATGAAGCGTCGTTACATGATAAGACCCCCATGATGAATCTTTCTGCCAGCTCAAACCTTCATTTCCATAATCCTCGTTAGGATCAATCGCCCCCGTTGTTAATCCAATAGCAGCTATGATTGGCTTAAACGTAGAGCCTGGACACCAGACCTGTCGAAAACGATTATACATAGGTTTGTTCTCATCTTCATTCAGCGCATTCCACTTTTCACTTGACATGCCCCTAATAAAATCGTTGTTATCATATGAAGGTGTACTGACTAAAGCCAATACTTCTCCCGTATACTGATTCATAGCAACTGAACAGCTCTTATCATCTTTAAATTGTTTATATAATTCTTTTTGCAAATTCGAATCTATCGTTAGTTTTATATCTTTTCCATTTTCTACAATCGTGCTTACTATGTTTTTTTTCTTATTGCCATTTGAATAAACAATAGTAATAGAACACCCATTCTGTCCCTTTAATTCTTTTTCAAATAATCCTTCCATTCCACTTTTTCCAATAACACTGTTCGATGTATATCCTTCCCCGTCATGTTCTTCTAGATCTTCTGCTGTAACGTTTTGAACATATCCCACTAAATGTGCGGCAGCCTCACCGAGCGGGTACTCCCTTATACCAATATCTGAAATTTTCACACCCGGAATTTCTAATAATTTTTCATGTCTTTCTTTTTCAGCTAGTGTTTCTTTATCTGGCTCAAGCGACAGTAATTTTAATTCATCAACCTTTGGTATTGTTTTTAATGGTACAAATGAATCTTCTTTTACCCATTTAGCTGATAATTTCCGTTCTATATCTTCCACCTTCATTTCCAACAAGTCTGCAAGCTGACTAATAGCATCATCTCTATTCTCCAATTTACCTGGAACTACACCTACAGAAGAAGCCACCCCCTTGCCTGCAAGCACACGTCCATTTCGGTCTAAAATCTGTCCCCTCTCAGCATTTGTTACAGATACTTTGACTTTATCCGTAGAATCCAACTCTGGGAATATTAAAGAATCGCTCCATACCAATTTGTACGTTCCTTTTTCTTGTATAAATGATACATTATTTTCAAAAGTTACATTTCCTGCAACAGTATCCATAGATGTTTCATAACATATCTCTTTTTGTTCTTTATCATAAGATGTAATATGAATTTTAATATTATCTACACCAATTCCCTCATAAATAGCAGAATTACGTTTCACAAAATCTTCCTGACAGATATTCCCAGATGCTCCTACATCAATCATTTCATACATTTGTTCATATTTCTGATTCGAAATATATGACATATACTCTTTTAATGTTTCTTCTGGTGATGCATCCGGTACGTTTATGTACCATACAAAAATCGCAGTCCCAACCAAAATCAAGCATAAATTAATCATCCAGATAATCCCATAATTTTTTCTTTTCTTAATATTTTTTCTTTTCCTCATATTTCTCCTTTTCTTACAGTTGTAAGATTTATTTTTAAAAAAATTTGCAACCATTCATATACTATTAAACTTCTATCTAATCTTACACCTGTAATATTTATAAGTCAAGTTATTCTTTATCACTAACATATCATTCTGAAATATAGAATACCTACATAGCAAGCACTGCCTGTGTCATGACACAGGCGAAATCCCCCACACTTTCCTATCGTCTGTGTGGTTGAATTTCCATAGGGAAGTATCCCTAACCCTCTCTTGATTTTTCTTCGGTTTTCCGGTGGAATACCTTGACCTTTCCTACCATCTTTGCTACAATTTGTTATGGGTAGTTACACCCAAAATTGAATAAAACACGAAACAGACTGTTGTAAAAATCGAACATTTTACAGCAGTTTTTTTGTACCCAAATTTAGAAAGGACGTGACACAATGGCAAACCGAAACCGTACCAATCCGGTGCAATTTTATCTCAGTGATGATGAGCAGTACATTCTCACTACCAAATTCAAAGCATCTGCTTTTTCTGAAAATGCATTTCCATACATGGCTAATTATCCATTCGTGTCCTAATTTACATTTCCATATCACTTTCTTGTGTGAGCCGATAGATACCTCTGTCGGTTTGATTTCATTTTCCTCTGACCACTCCGAAGCCAATTCCGGCTTCAATGTATTTAAATCGTTAATTCCTTCATTCACTCTCGCACCTGAGCATATGTGGCATTTCTTGCCACTGGAACGTGCCTTTATACTTGTTTCTCATTCGTGACCGCAAGCACCTTTCCACCATACCTTTTTATTCGAGCCGAAAGTTATGCTGTCCGGTGTCAGTGGCAAATTCTTTTCCGACCACTCGGCAACCAATTCGGGATGTACTGTCGCTAATCTGTTACTCATATCAAAACCTCCATTTCCTCTGTGATTAGAGTATATGAGGTTTTGGCTTTTACTTGTAGTTTACGAATGTTGGTAAAAATTAAAAAGCCCTTTGGGAAAAGAATTTATCCTCTCTCAAAGGGCTTGGTAAACTGGAATTTGGTGTGTGCTTTATAAATTTTTTCCAATCCACTCAAGTTCGTTCATGGAATCCTTATTTTTTTCAAGTTCATCTCTGGCTGTTGCATAATATGATTTTTTGAAAAGCATATCCCATGAAAGATATTTTGCCATACAGTCAA
>OGOA01000747.1_pt1 | contig 20311 bp, 22 predicted proteins | sample 1573621 | NCBI WGS metagenome assembly OGOA01 (sample SAMEA2581917, study PRJEB24529) | metagenome | biome: Human gut stool | place: China | collected 2011
AGGATGTGCTTGGCGATGATTATGAAGCTGTGTATGCAGTCCATACTGACAGGGAACATATGCATGGGCATCTGATCTGGAACAGTGTCAGCATGACAACTGGCAAGAAATACAATTCACCGAAAGGCAACTGGAAGAATCATCTTCAGCCTATTACAAATAAATATTGTGATGAACTGGGGCTTGCTATCATGCCGGCAGAGTACAGCAGGAATCCGAAAAATATCAGCAGGGACAAGTGGGAAAGAGAAATGTCAATGAAAGAGATAATTCTCAGGGATGCAAAAATGTGTGCGTATGCAGCCGGAAATGTGGAGCATTTTAAATATTTGATGAAAAGACTTGGATATGTATTTAAAAAAGACGAGTGGATGGAGGTACAGGCACCGGGATTTCGGTATTATCATAAGCTTGCAAAAATGGACGAGATGTTTTCAGAAGATATGCTAAGGCATCATGTGGATATGCCCTGGATGGCAAAGCCTTACTTTTATTCGTCGAATATTAGGGGATTGCACAGGACGAAGCTGTCACCATTCCAGAAGAAGTTTTATGCAAAGCTATACAGATTAAGGGTTGTAGAACAGAAGCGTTTTGTAGTTGGTGGAGCAAAGTATGCAGAGGATTTGAAGAGGTTTCATCGGTTGCAGGACGAATATCTGCTACTTGTAAATAATGACATCAAAAGTGTTGTGGATCTTGTGGATTTCATAAGTGAGCAGAAAGAAAAGATGCAGCAGATTGAGGGCAGACAGAAGGAGATATATAGGGAAAGCTCAAGCCGGAAACGGAAGATTAAGACAGAAGCACAATATAGAGAATATCAGATGTGGCATGTGGAAGTGCAGGAAGAACTGGACGAAATGAAGAAGGAGAAAAGGGAGATTAAGAGACAGTTGCAGCTTGCTGATGGCATTATAAAAGAAGATTTGTATACGGCTTATTATGCAGTGTCGGGGAATGATAAGATTATTGCAGACAGGGATGTTGAGATACCGGGGATGGAAGAGAATACTGAGGTTGAGAAAGTAATGGCAGTAGTTGTTGTGCCGGAGACAAATATTGAGGTAATGAATTCTAACAATAATCAGAAAGAAATAAGCAGACAGAAGGAGCAAGCTGATAGTGCGAGAAAACAACAGACTGATTTAGATGGCATAGGAATACCTGAGATTCTTAATTTGTCTGATGTGAATATGGCAATAGTTGGCGAAAGTATAACTGATGTAAAAGGTAAAAGTGAATTTGTGGAAATTAGAGAAACAGAACCTGTGGATAAAGCTGGCTGGAGATGAGCTTTATGAGGAGTTTCAGAGGATTTATGATAATAATATAGTCAATAAAACACTGGATGAAGAAAAAGTAGAAAACACAATGGTTAGAAGCAAAGTAAGAAGATAAAGACTTTTAAAATTGTTTTTCACATATGAATAAATTATCAATATAAAGATGAAATGATGTTATAGTAGAATTTATGATGCATGGCGGTATATCATGCATTATTAAATTTCTAATGCGGAATATTTGCTATTATGCTATGATAAAGCTAAATTAAATAGTAATATCCGTATGCACATAGCAAATAATAGTATTTGGTTATTTAGCAATAAGTTGTTAAATTTGATGTGGGGTTGAATATGATTAAAGCATTCTTTTTGGATTTTTATGGAACAGTGGTATATGAAGATGGAGAAATAGTAAAGAAAATTTCACAGTTGATATATGAAACTGGAAAAGCAGATAGTCCATCAGAAATAGATTCTTTTTGGTGGAATGATTTTCAAGACTTATTTTCTAATTCTCATGGAAATAATTTTCAAACACAAAGAGAATTAGAAAAGAAGTCTATTAAACATACATTGGAAAAGTTTGCTTCAAATGAGAATGTTGAGAAGTTAAGTAATTATATGTTTCAACATTGGGTAAAACCACCTATTTTTGAGGAATCTAAGGAGTTTTTTGAAATTAGTCCATTGCCTATTTATATAGTATCAAATATTGATACTAATGATGTTTTAAAAGCAATAGATTTTCATCAATTGTCACCAGCGGGAATATTTACATCTGAGGATGCCAAAGCCTATAAGCCAAGAAAAGAGATATTTGAGCTTGCATTGAAGTCTACGGGATTACATGCTGATGAAGTGATTCATATAGGAGATTCTTTAAGTAGTGATGTAAAAGGAGCTTCATCGGTTGGAATTAAAGCAATTTGGTTAAATAGATTTGGCAAAAAGAATTCAAGTGATGTAGATTGCATAACAAATTTATTAGAAGCTTTGGATAAATGTAGGTGATTAATTTTAATAGAAGATCAATCTTGATAGTTTATTTTATCGTATAATGTTAAGGAGGAGATTATTTTGGATTATAAAGAAGTTCAGCAGATTGCAAGAGAAACCATTGAATATGCGAAAACATTTATTAAACCTGGAATGAATTTATTAGAAGTTAGGAAATTATGCGAACAGAAAATGTTGGAATTAGGTGTAGATTCCTTCTGGTATTGGGATATAGGAGCCTTTGTATTTGCAGGTGATGAAACAACAGTATCTGTATCTGGTAAACAATATGTGACTTCGGATAGGATTATAGAAAATAATGATATTATAACCATTGATTTAAGCCCACAGGCAGGTAATATTTGGGGAGATTATGCAAGAACTATTATTGTAGAAAATGGTAAGGTAGTAGAGGATATAGAGCTAATTAAAAATATGGAATGGAAAAGTGGTCTACAAATGGAAGAAAAGCTACATGCAGAATTATTACGTTTTGCTACGAAGGAGACAACCTTTGAAGACTTGTATTACCATATGAATGAGTACATAGTAGAAAATGGATTTGTCAATCTTGATTTTATGGGTAATTTGGGACATTCAATTGTGAAATCTAAAGGTGACAGAGTTTACATTGAAAAAGGAAATGTGATGAAGTTTGGTGATGTAAAGTACTTTACATTTGAACCACACATTGCGTTCACTGATTCAAAGTATGGGTATAAGAAAGAGAATATTTATTATTTTGACGAGGCAGGATTAGTGGAATTATAAGATGAAGGTTAGGTGAAAAAAGTAAAAGAATTGTTTGATGCAAATATGCTTGTGGATACATAGAAATACTTTTTACAGAAGTGGATAAGAATAGATATAAAAAATCATTAAAGTATGATTTTTAATTGATTTTGTGGAGATGATGGAATATGAACAGATTTTCAGAAAAGGATTGGAAAATATTTCGTAGTAAGATAGCCGGATGGCAAGAGGCTTATATGGATAAGCTGAATAATGAATATATGGCAATACTAAGCGGAGAGGGAAATGCTTCGGAAAAGTTTTGGAAGCTGGAGAAAAGAATTAAAGAGGATAAAAAGGATTGTGGTGTGCAATGTGAAATGAGCAGATCCAATCAGTTTTATATTATGTTGGAACTACTGAATGAGGGAGCAATAACTAAAGATGACTTGGAAGATTTTAGTGATGATTTGAAAGAGACAATGAAACATTTTTTCAATAGATAAAGTCGGGAGTGTAAAACCAGGAGGTATGTCAATATGCGGGATTCAATAGAAAACATATCACAACTTCAGAAAAAGTTGAATAATCTGCAACTGGAAAATCAGATATTAAAAAATATATTGGATAAAGCGGGATTGTCATACCATAAAGAATTATCGCTGTTTAGGCAAAGTGATAGTAAAGAAGCTTTTGATCCGGAACAAGGCAAAAGAATCCTTCATCCACAGGCAATAACAGAAAATATGGCAAACCAGTTTTTTGGAATGTTTTGGGGCAGACAGGACGTTTATGCTAAATGTAGTGTTAACAAAGAAACTGGCAAGGCAGGATACTATTTTCAGTGTAATAATTTCTGGACAAATGTGTGTCATAAGAAGATAAAAGATGGCATTAACATTAATTGTAGGGATTGCAAGAGTCGTTCTTATAAGCCAATAACAAAATACGATATATTAAATCATTTGCAGGGGAATTCTTATAATGCATCTGATGTAATAGGAGTATATCCACTTTTAAGTAATGGAACATGCAGATTTATGGTATTTGATTTTGATAATCATGATAAAGGAGCAGAAGAAAAGGATTTTGCAAATGTTGATGATACATGGATTGAAGAAGTTGAGGCAATGAGAGAAATCTGTGTATTAAATGGAATAGATCCATTAGTAGAACGTTCGAGGTCCGGCAAAGGAGCACACGTATGGATATTCTTTGATAAACCGATAGCTGCTTCATTGGTAAGAAAGTTTGGATATTCTTTGCTTGATAAAGGTGCGGAACAGGTTAATTTAAAATCTTTTAAATATTATGACAGAATGTTACCAGCGCAGGATTCATTACGGGATAATAGTGCACTTGGCAATCTGATTGCATTGCCATTGCAGGGGAAGGCTTTGCAGGATGGAAATAGTGCGTTTATTGATGGCAACTGGAATGCTTATCCTGACCAATGGAGAATATTATTTAGCAAGCCAAGATTGTCGCAGGAATTTCTAGAAGAAAAAATAAAAGAATGGACAAATCCTATTGATGATATAGCCGCAGATGCTGATGAAAGTGATAGGGAAAAACCATGGAACAGAATGCAGCATTTTAATAAAAATGATGTAGATGGGAAGTTACATATTACATTATCAAATGGAATATATGTGGACAATACGAATTTGAAAGCATCTATGCAGAACAGAATCCGTAGAATGGCAGCAATCAGCAATCCGATTTTCTATAAAAATCAGGCAATAGGAACATCAAATTATAATACACAAAGATGGATATATCTTGGAAAAGACCATCTCAGTGGATATATACAGATACCAAGGGGATTGCAGGATGAACTTCTGGAAAAGGCGAAACAGGCAGATATTGATTGTGAAATCGAAGATGAGCGTCAGTATGGAAGAAATATTAATGTGGATTTTATAGGAGAACTGCGTCCTGAACAGGATATGGCATTAAAAGAGTTGATGAAATACGATAACGGAATACTTCATGCTGCAACTGCATTTGGTAAAACTGTGGTTAGCAGTGCGATAATTGCACAAAAGAAAGTGAATACATTGATTATATTGGAATCATCAGCATTGATAGAGCAGTGGAAAGAGGCATTGGGAAGATTCTTAAATATTGAGGAGGAACTTCCGACTTATGAAACTAAGACAGGGAGAGTACGGAAAAGAAAAAGTCTGATTGGAACTCTGCAGGGAGCACATGATTCAATGACTGGAATCATAGATATTGCAATGGCAGGTTCACTGTGCAAAAAGGGAGAGTATCATAATCTGTTGAATGAATACGGACTCGTGCTGGTTGATGAGTGCCATCATTCTGCTTCTGAAACAATAGCCAATGTTTTAAAAGAAGTGAAAGCAAAATATGTATATGGTGTGACAGCAACTCCCAAAAGAGGAGATGGATTGGAAAAAATCAATTATATGCTTATCGGGCCTATAAGGTATAGTTATACTGCAAAGGAAAAGGCAAAAGAGCAGGGAATACAGCATCTTGTTTACCCGCGCTTTACCAGAACTGTACCGCCTAGAGGCGTGATTGCTGGTAGGATGCATCCTAATGAAGCATATGAGATTATTCACAATAATGATGTGAGGGATGAGCAGATTATTGAGGATGTGAAGAACTGTGTATCAGCAGGTCGTACACCGGTTGTTTTGTCACGATACAAAGATCATTCAGAAAAATTGTACGAGCGATTAAAAAGTTATGCTGATTATGTGTTTCTTATGACTGGTAATAATTCTAAAAAGGAACATAGGAAAATTCTTGAGCAGATGCGTCAGGTTAATAATGATGAGTCTATGATATTAGTGGCAACGGGTTCTTTGGTAGGAGAAGGGTTCGATTTTCCAAGACTGGATACACTTTTTATGGCAACACCCGTATCATTTCGTGGTGTAGTTGAACAGTATGCCGGACGACTGAATCGTGATTATGCAGGTAAAGAAAATGTAATAATATATGATTATGTGGATAATCATATCCCAATGTTTGATAATATGTATATGAAGCGGCTGAAGGCATATAAACAGATTGGCTACGAGCTTTCTAGTGTTTTGAAAGCCGATAAGCAGATGATTAATGCAATATATGAGGGAGATAATTATAGAAAAACCTTCCATAAGGATCTACTTGATGCCAATAAAAATATAATCATTTCCAGCCCGGCCATCAGTGGACAAAAAGTTTATGAATTAATTAGCATGTTAAAGGAAAAACAGGAGGCAGGAGCTCAGATTACAATAGTTACATGGATGCCTGATTCATATGGATTTGGTGATGCAGCATATTGGATGCAGTTACATGAAGATATGCGTAAAGCTGGTTTTTATATAAAAGCAGTAGAAGAATATTGCGACCGCTTTGCTGTTATTGACCAGGAAGTAGTATGGTATGGAAATATTAATCTGCTGGCGAAGGATAAAGTTGATGACAGTATTATGAGAGTCATGAGTAAAGAGATAGCAGGTGAATTGATGGAGATCACATTTGGGGATAATGGTGGCAAGGATGTAGAATATTTATAAAAAAGTGAGTTTATGAATATAAGGCAGCTAATCAGCAACACCTTCATAGTTGCGAGAGTTGGTACTTCGTGGAAGTGGTGAAAGCTATGATAGTCTGAAGTCAAAATATGATTTTGGCAATATGTCTTTCACAAAATTAAAATAGGTGTATAAGCAAAGAACAGGGAATCGGCATTGCAACAGTAAAACGTAAAATTTAAAAAATGTCAAATGTATCATATATAGGAAACGGATATAGCGGACATTGAGTGATTAAATAATTTTTGAGACAGCAGTATGATTTTGGACTAACAGTCCAATGAAATGATAGTTCTTATAAGGTATTATAAAATAAAAAGTTTGGAGGATATCTTATGGAAACTAATTTTTATCTTATGAGTAGAAATAAAAAGCTGATAAGGGAGCATTTTGCTGTCGAAACAGAATATAACATAAAGGATATTGAATATGCAATAGTTGATGAACCCTATCTTGGATATGAGATTCATCTGAATAAGTTAAGTTGTGGATGGCGTCCGCTATTCCAAAGACATAAGACAATCAAAGCATTTAAGGAGCTGGAAGAGTTTTGCCTAAAAAATAAAAGCGTTATAAGCATTTATGATGAATATGGAAGAAGATATACATGGAAACAATATTTTGAAAAAGTATATGAGCATAGTCAGCAAAAGAAACAGCCACGTAAATGGATATATGATATCGATTCAACTTTCCCCAATTGTGGACCACGTTTACAAAATGTATCATGTACTGAACAGGAGGCAGAAATATATATTCCATTCTGCCATAGAGAATATAACGAAAAGGAAAAGCTGGCGAAGGAACACTTTCATGTAAATGAAAGACTATGGTGCAAAGAAGAGTATTGGGAAGATCCGGATTATCCATTTGATTGGACAGAAGGTGAGTTTTGCTAGAAGGAGCATATGCTTATGTATGAGAATATTGATATGGAAAAAAACTGGAATTTTATTGAAGGAGATGTTTGATAAATGTGGTTATACAGTCAAAGATATTCAGAAAATATTGCATTTATCATGCCCACAGCCTATATATCGATGGTTTAAGGGCAGTATTTTACCATCAGTAGATCATTTGTATGTATTGAGCAGGTTGCTTAAGGTTCATATGGAAGATTTGCTTGTGCCTAAATGTGAATATAGTATCGTTACGGAAAAATATGTGGAAAAGTCATTAGGTAAAAAAAGATTATATGAATATTGGAAACGCTTATGCATAAAGAAATGTGCATAGATTTAATTGGAGCAGATAACATGGCGCAATCTATGGATGAAGATATTAAGAAAATTGCATGTATGATAACAGAACTTGATGGATTAGCATATAGTACATATAAACCAATAGTTGAAGATATATGTACCAGAAAGGCATCCGAATCAGAGGTTGAACACATTTTGGATTATATGGTCGGAATGTGTAATAGCGATAGAATACTTGAACTATTTAAGCGGGTATGTAGGAAGTATATATATTTGTATCCGGAAATGATTACATCAGAAATATATACATATAAAGATATGTATGAAGAAACAGAAAAGGATTGATCTCGTGTATACATTGCACAGATTGGTGATAGCAAATGAGTAGAAGATTATCGTTACATATTTTACTTCCCATAGAAGGTTATGAGGAAGATAAGATATATAAAAGTGAAGATATTTCACTAAGAATGGCAGATTTAAGGCAAGAGCCAGATGACATATATTATATAAGGTTGAAAAGTAAGTCTGTTTATGCATCACTTGACGATATTGTTAGATTTGCAAGTGAAAAATATTCATTAGGTGAAATACATAATTTCTCGATGCATACAGATTATAAAAAAAACAGCATAATTAAATATGAAGGAAATGAATATGTTATTACCGCAACAGAAGTTAAGCAACTTGAAAAGGAACACATTACAGAAGCTGTGTATTGTAACGAATACAGATGTTGTAGTCTGAGTTGGTTCTATAGTAGTATTGGATATGAATTAGTTCCAGATGATATTGAAGTTGTAGATGATGAACTGATAAAAAAGGCTGAAGCTTTAGTGGGGTATGAATGTGATAAAGATTTTGCAGATGGAATGTCAGATGTTATTGAAAATAATTCTGAAGGAGAAGACAAATTTATGGCTGCTCTTGTATTAGCAAAGGAGATAGCAAGAACACTGAATGGAAGAGCAGTTCTTATGTGTGATTAACAAAGTAAGTATTGGAGAAACAATTAGGAACATTGATGATGAAAACTTGCGTGGAATCATATAAGCAGAATTACTGATTTGTAAGAATTGTATATTATATACAACATGTGCAGTGGGAATCAGCATGATGTATGAAAATGATGGTAAAAATAGATAAGCTGTATTATAGCTTCAATTGTGTAAAAAATATAGTTAAAGTAGAAGGTGAATGCTTGGTATGAATATAAAAGATTTAATTGGTGAAGCAACAGAATACGATAAAAATCTGGCATTGGAGGAAAAGAAACCAAAAAGTTGGTGTAAAAGTGTAAGTGCATTTGCAAATACATTTGGTGGAGCATTGATTTTTGGTATCTCTAATGAGGGAATGGTTGTCGGACTTGAAAATCCAGAAGACGATGCAGAAAAGATTAGTGAAGTGATTAAGACAAGACTTGATCCCATGCCGGAATTTAAGCTTAGATTTTATCAAACAGAAGATGGTAAGGTTTTGATCATACTTGATGTATATAAGGGTGATGAAACTCCATATTATTATTCGGGAGATGGTGTACTGGAAGCCTATGTTCGTGTTGGAAATGAGAGTGTAAAGGCAACTGCAACAGAATTAAAACGTCTTGTCCTCAGAGGAAAGAATACTTCCTATGATTCGCAGAATTCTACCTATAAGGCGGAAGATTATGCTTTTTCAAAGCTTAAGGAAAGATATAAGAAGTGGACCGGAAACAGTTTCGACGATAAAGATTTGATTTCTTTTGGTCTGGTAAATGAACGGGGAAACTTGACCAATGCAGGAGCGTTACCTGCCGATGAAAGTCCTATTCGTTGTTCAAGGCTTTTTTGTACAAGATGGAATGGGTTGAATAAAAGTGGCGGTGTAGTCGATGCATTGGATGATGCTGAGTATTCGGGCAGTGTTATTTCACTGATTGAAAATGGGGAAGCCTTTATCAAACGAAATTGCAAAATGAAATGGCGTAAAACAGCAAATTCAAGAGAAGAAATGCCGGAGTATGTAGAGCGAAGCTATCATGAAGCACTCGTAAATGCTTTAGCACATCGTGATTATCTGGTAAATGGAAGTGAAGTTCATATTGACATATACGATGACAGAATGGAAATCTATTCTCCGGGAGGAATGCCGGATGGGTCCATGATTCAGGACAGAGATCCGCTTATGGTACCTTCAACTAGAAGAAATCCGGTTCTTGCCGATGTGTTTAACAGGCTTGGATATATGGAACGTAAAGGTAGTGGATTTGGAAAGATTATTAGTGGATATGAATTTCAAATTAATTATAGTGAGGGTAAAAGACCAACATTTCGTTCAGATAGATATCAGTTTACTGTTGTGATGCCGAATTTGAACTACAATGTCCCTCAAGATGTCCCTCAAGATGTCCCTCAAGATGTCCCTCAAGATGTCCCTCAAGACAAACTGGATATGCAGATTCTGGACTTGATTCGTAAAGACAATAAAATTAGTACAGAGAAAATGGCAATTGCATTGGGCGTAAGCTCTAAAACAATCAAGCGTCATATAAAAGAAATGGATAATATATGTTATGTTGGGCGTGGGTTCAGTGGACACTGGGAAATTACGGATAAAGAGTAATATGTAAAAAAATGATAGTTGTCCATGAACAGTTAAGAAAATGCATTTACAGCGAGGAGAAAATACAAAATGGAGAAGTTGTATTGGAAAGGTAGAAAAATAAAAAATGCGGTGCTATTTAAAATAAAGGCGTTCTTTCATAAAAGAAGAGATGAACTGGAATCTAAAAAAGATGATTTGTTATTTGAAAAAAACGTAGTGAAAGAAGTTATAAAGGCCTTTATAAAAAATATTTGCATTATTGCACTGATTTTGTTTTTGGAACAAATATTAGTTTCCGAAAAGTGCGATGGTATATTTCCCTATGGCTTACAAAAATGGATACTAAAAACAAATGCGTTAGTTGTAGAGGATAGGAGTCTCCTTACAGATGTTTTGTCTGCAATTGTTGGAGTGGCAGGTGTATTTTTGGGTTTGTATTGTGCTAATATAATGTCAATGTATGCAGAAAAATATGCGAATGCACCGCAATCAATATCACGATTGTTTGAAAATGACATTGTGTCAAATAAATGTATAAAAGCAATTACCAATTATTTGATTTTTTCAGTAGTAGTACTATTTTTGCAGATAATTCAAATAGATATAGGGATAATAATGCTTATAGTGTTAGGAGTAAAGGCTCTTAAGATTATTGTTTCCTTTGCTTTTATGAGTCGTAGAACATATCAATTTTCAGACATGTATTACGTTACGAATGCGGTATATAAAGAAATATACAGAAATTTACTCCATCTTAACAAGGGAAAGATGTTTACACATGATAATAATTTCCAAAATCATTATAAAAAACAGGTAAAAAAATGTGTTGGAATTTTAGCCGAAATAAACAATTATAATTTGGAAAAAGAGGAAAAGATAAGTGCTTCAGTAGAAAGTTTTATGAAACATAATGTAGCCTTGATATATACATATTGGCAAGAAAAGAGTAAAATTTCTTACGACTCATATTGGTATGATGATAAGGTGGTATATAAAAAATGGTATAGTGCGTCTGACACAGAAATAGAAATGGCGCTAAAGACGGGCACATTATTAGGATATAATACCGAGAAAAATTATTTGTGGTTAGAAGAAGATATAGAAAAGATAAATGATAATGGATTACAATATCTTATAAACCAAAAATCTTTTGTGGGCTTAATCAGATGGTTAGGAACATTGGAAAATTTGTCTGAACGTGTTGTAGAATCTGGAAATGTAGTTTATTATGTTGATTATTTGTATAAAATTCAAAAGAAGTTACAAAACACAATAGGCAAAGAGAAGTTATCATTGGAAGAAGAAATGGCTTTGGCAGAGCACATAGTTGTAAGTTATTTAGGAGTGTTAGTAGGGGTAAGAAAATATATTGAAAAATGGAGTGAAGAGAGCTGCTTTTGTGATGTTAAATTGTTTGAAAGAAAGTCTTGGAAAAATCCAAATAGATTTTACAATTATTTTGATGTAAATAAAATATACGATGGTGTAAAAGCAGAAATCAGGTTGGAAAAATATAGAATAACTCCAGAATGGTATATTAATCAAGTTGTAGCAAAGCATTATTATGATGAACTATTACAAATATATATAAAAGTGAATGATTCAGTAAATAAGTACATTCCTGAACTGGCAAAAGAGTTACTTAACCAAAAACGAGATGCTGGGGCAATGGTTGTTTTTGCAAAATATAGCGAAGTAAAATCAAAAGTTAATATGCTTGATGTTTTGATTGCCGACAAATTGGATTGGCTATTGGGGTATCACAAAGAACAATCAATTGTTTGGAATGATAAACCCGAAATTGATGTTGCGAAGAATTTTGATTCGATTTATAAAGCAATGTCATCAGAGTGGTGTAAATGTACTAGTAATTTTGTGCTTAATCATTGGGATATATATGAGAATTATCCGGATATATTGGGTGCATGTGCAACATATCTTTGCGACATATTAATAGAGGCAATAGTTGATAATGAAATCGATACATTTGCATCAAATTATAAAAACTTATTGGGAATATTATTGCTATATCAGGAGTATAGCAGAAAAGAGTTAATTGGAATAAAAGAAACATTCCGACAAAGTGCTGTGGTGGCGGTATATAGCAATCCTATTATTGAATATTGTATGATTTCAGGTTACGCATATTTATGGGGCGAGTTATCATGTGATGAACGCTGGAAAGAATTAATACTAGAGGATGCTAAAAGAATTCTTGTTAAGGACGATATGGCGAAAAGATTTTGTGAAATATTAAGTTCTGTTCAGTATAGAATGCCAGCGATTTATAATAGAGATGTGTTGCATACTGGTTGGAAGCAACGAATAGAAAGTGCTTTAAAAAATAGTGGTAATATAATTTGGAAAAGAAATAGGTTTTATGAGGTATATGATGGGAAAAGCAAAATATTGAAAATAGTTTTAAATGATAAAAATTCTCATAATTTATTGCGATGCGAAGCCTATGAAATATATGCCATAGTTATTTTAAATCAGTTTGTAGATGAAGAAAATAGATATCATAGTTGTGATGGATGGGAGGAAAAATATTATGGATGATGAACATATGATAATTAGCTCTCGTCAGACTTCCGATTATTTGCCCTACCCTTTCTTTAAAAGAAAAAGAAGAATAAGCTTATATGGGGACATGCTCTTGCAAGACTTTTGTATGCATTTTTCTATTATACTTCGAAAGAATAATGATTATCGATATTTTTACAAAATAGATGTTCCGGATAATCGTCTACTGAATTTGCTCGAATATGATAACGGTATGTTTTTGGAATATGACTTAGATAAACTATTGGCAGATAATTTGGCAGATCTGCTACATTATGGTAAGTCTTATGTTGAACTGGTTAGAATATTTGATAAAGATAAGAAGCTTATAGGAATTAAACTTATACGCTTTAGAAATAATATTCAAGTACATATAGGGAAGAAGATATATTATGTTTTGAGAAAATGTGATGGGAAGATTGTTGCTGGAAAAATAGACACAGAAAATGTAATTTCATTTAAGTTACGAGATATAGGATATTCTAAAAGCTATTTTAAAAAGTTATTTAGAAAACTATATAAATATGATACAGATTTTTTGAAATTATCAATGGATAGTAAATCAGGGTTTGAAATGGATGTTTATGAAAAGAAACATGATTACGAACTTCTTAAATTAGGGCATAATGTAAGGTGGTTGGGCAGAAAGTTTGATAATTATTATGTTAATAAACCCTACTTGTTGTATATTAAAATGGAGGAGATGAAACTTAAAGAAGCAATGCTTAGTCAGCTTTTATCAAAGTATAATGAGAAACTTGCCAATGTCGGAAAAAAGTATGGCTTTTTAGGTAAAATATGCTTTGATTCAAAAACATCAAAATATTCAGATTTGTACAAGGACCTTATGAAGGGAATGAAAAATTGTGAAGAAGTATCAGGGGAAATCTAATGAGCGTGACATAATGTCTTGTTAGGTAGACGAAGGTGCTTGGCGGCAATGAACACTTTGGACTAGAGAAAATGACACATGGGGAAATTGAAATTAAGAAGTACCAATGTCCGAATTGATGTCTGAATAAATGTCCGAATCAACATGAGGGAACTACATGGTATTCAACGGTTGTTTTAATTACGTTTACTTAGGTATTAACTGGTAGAGTTATACCAGTTATTTCACCAGAGGGAAAATGTAGAAGATGATTTCTCTGTGAATGGAGTATTTAACAGAGTGGAAGAAAGCGATTGTAAATGTAATAGTCTCACCAGTCTCAAAATATTCTTGAGACCGGTGAGACTAACTCAAATAGAATGCATCCTCAACTTGTGGAACGACTAATTAAATTCATTCATAGCATCCACATAATCCTGCAATCAGCTTTCCTTTAATGCTAATTTGGCATACAGAAGAGGTGCTTCCTCTGCCAGTCGGTAAAGATAAACAATATCATTTTGGTCATCAAAGGTAACGGAGGAATTACATTCCTTACAACGGATAATAAGAACAGAGTTCTCACCGATATTGATAATGACGGAGTCTGTGGCAGGCTCATACATACCAAATTGAAAATTAAGATTGTTGTTCATAGCGGTCTCCTTCCCACAGATATTTGGCACCATCCAAGAGGTCAATAATAGCTGTAAGCGTATTGGTGTATTCTGTTTGCAATTCCCTGATTTCATCCGAAGCAGGAAGTGTATCAGACGTGGCATCAGTTAAGGTAAATGCTTTCTACATTTCAAGTAATTGTAGATACAGTGCATTAACAGTCTGTACAAGAGGATATATGGTTTCTTTCTTGCCGACAACGCAGATGCGGTTATAGATGCAGGAACGGGCAAAGTAATCTTTCTTCATCATGCCGCTGGCAAGGATACGGGCTTCGATTTGCTTGCGTTCAGCATCGCTGATTCTAAAGCTTATAGTTGGATGTTTGTGTTGATTGCTCATAGAAAAAAGCTCCTTTCATAGTTGGTGTGGTAGCAGGTACAGTAAAGCACCCGTAAGCCACATTTGATTATTCGTTGTGAGTAATAAAAAAGTAGATTATATCATTCCTATGGAAAAAGTTTAGATGCAAATACTGCAACTAATTTGCTACTAAAAGTTTTGAAAACGATGCGAAAAGAGCGATATTTGGCGAAATAGATGTGCCCCAAATGCAGGAAATATCAGCATTTATGAGTTGCCGATAATAAACTCGGGAAGAGTTTGAATAACGGATTGAAATGCCGAAAGCCTGTATTTATGCGGGCTTCCGGCATTTGTTTTATCAAATGGCTCTAGTTTGGCTCTATTTGTGGGCGGAGTAATGCAATGCATAATGAGATATGTATTTTAATTTAATGATTGGAGGCGGTTAAGTGGATATTTTATTTAAGAATGATGATTTCGTATTTTCGTATAGGGTTGGTGGCATATTGACACACAATGGGAAAATTTTATTACAGCGTCCGAAAAATGATGATTATGCAATTATTGGCGGACACGTAGTAGCGATGGAAACAAGTATGGAAACGCTAAAAAGAGAATTTGAAGAAGAGATTCATGCTAAGATTGAGGTAGATAATTTACTGGCAATTGGTGAAATATATTTTCCATGGGGTAAGATACCATGCCATCAGATTTGCCTTTATTATAATGTTCACTTAGTAGATGATAGTATTCCTTTGGATGGAGTATTTCATGGATATGATGAGCTGGATAATGAGAGAATTGATTTAGATTTCTGTTGGGTTCCGCTAGAGGATTTAAAGAAAGGGACTAAGGTATATCCTTTGGAGTTGATACCATATATTCTTGAGCCGGGGAAAGAGATTGTACACTTTGTTTCAAGGCAAATATAATGATAGAGATTTCAGTGGAGGAAGAAGAATATGTTGGAAGTGAAATTCTATGATTCAATAGACGATTCATTGTTGAAATTTGCGGTAATTATTTCACAGAGTAATGGCAAATGGGTATTTTGTAAGCATAAAGAAAGAGACACATTTGAAGTGCCGGGAGGACACAGAGAAGCAGGCGAAAACATTCTTGAAACAGCTAAAAGGGAGCTACAGGAGGAAACCGGAGCTATTAAGTTTGATATTAAGCCAGTATGTGTATATTCGGTTACAGGAAAGAACAGAGTGAACGATACGGGGGAAGAATCGTTTGGAGGACTTTATTTTGCAGAGATATCGGAATTTGCAAAAGAACTTCATAGTGAGATGGAAAAGGTTGTTCTCATGGATGAGTTGCCAGATAATTGGACGTATCCGTTGATACAGCCTAAACTTATTGAGGAATGGGATAGAAGAGAAAAATTTGAAAAATAAAAGGTAAAGAGATAATGAGAAACGATATCATAGAATATTTACACAAAGAAGTTTATCAGAGATGTAAGCAACCAACTAATAAATTTGGTATGGGATGTTATTATCACATTGAGTCTGTAGCGAAAAATGCAGAGCTACTGGCAGAAAAATATGGTGCTGACAAGGAAGTTGTTATTATTGCATCATGGTTGCATGATATAGCATCAATAACTGATTACTCAATGTACGAGGAACATCATGTATATGGAGCAAAAATTGCAGAAGATATTTTAAATGAATTGAATTATGAAGATGAAAAAATGGAATTAGTACAAAAATGTGTTTTCAATCATAGGGGAAGCGTGAATTTGGAGAAACTCAGTAAAGAAGAGTTGTGTGTTGCTGATGCAGATGCCATTTCACATTTTGATAGTGTTCCTAGCTTGCTTTATTTAGCTTACGTAGAAAGAAAAATGAATATTGAGGAAGGCGTACAATTTGTAAAAGCTAAGCTTGAACGAAGCTACAACAAGCTATCAGATGAAAGTAAGTTTTTTTATAAGGAAAAATATGAACGAGTAATGGCTGTATTGCAGGGGTAAAAGGAGATAAAAATGTACATTATATTTGACATGGATGGCTTGATGTTTGATACAGAAAAAGTATTTATTATGGCTTGGGACTATGCTGGTGAAAAGATTGGCATAGGTAAGGCAGGATATATGGTCTACAAGACTTTAGGAATGAATATTGTTTCATCTTATAATGTATGGAAAGAAGAATTTGGAGATAGATACAATCAGGAAGAGCTTAGAAAGTACACAAAAGAATTCTTACAGAAATATTATAGTGAGAATACAGTGCCAGTAAAGAAAGGGCTATATAATCTGCTGAACTATTTAAAAGAAAATAGTTGCAAAATGGCGGTTGCTTCATCATCCCCAAGATGGGAAGTAGAGAAGCATTTAAAAGATGCAAATATATACGAGTATTTTATTGGGATTGTTTGCGGTGATATGGTTCAAAACTCGAAGCCGGATCCGGAGATTTATTTAAAAGCATGTGAATTGCTGAAGGCAAATCCATCGGAATGTTACGCTTTGGAAGATTCAAAGAATGGTTTGTTGTCTGCATATAGAGCGGGATGTAAGCCAATAATGGTTCCAGATTTATGGCAACCAGATGATGAAATATTAAATGTTATTGTTGGAAAATATGAAGATTTAGACGAAGTGAAAGCTGCTTTTGAGAATATAGATGTATAAAAGATACAATAAGCTATCAAAGAAAAACAAATAATTTTATGGAGTAAAGTATGGTCAGGTGATGTCTATTATATAGTAATATATGACCATGCTGGGGAAAGGATTCATATATGAACAGTGATAAAATAATTGAGAACAATAAGAATTATTGGAATGAACATGCCGATTTGTGGTTTGGAACAACAGCACTTCCAGTGTATGGGGTACGATTTCCAACAGAAGATGATTTACACCTGTTTGGTGATGTTACAGGGAAGAAGATGTTGGAGATATGCTGTGGAAGTGGGCATTCTTTAAAATACAATGCTGAAAAAGGTGTAGGGGAGTTATGGGGCGTTGATTTGTCACAAAAGCAACTTGATAATGCAGCTAAACTTTTGAAGGATAATGGATATTCTGCAAAACTAATATGTTCAAAGATGGAAGATGAACTTGATGTGCCTAGAGATTATTTTGATTACGTGTATTCCATATATGGTATTGGCTGGACAACAGATTTGCAAGGCACATTTGATAAGATTGCTTCGTATTTGAAAAAGGATGGTATATTTATATTTAGCTGGCACCATACATTGAATTATTGTGTAGCGTGGTCCTGTGATGAACGTAAAGAGGTTTTTGAGGATGAAAAGCTGGTAATGACGAAGAGTTATTATGATGAATCATACTTTAAAATGCCTGTGCATGATAGTGAAATTGTTTTGTGTAATAGAAAGATTTCAACATACATTAATGCATTGGCAAAAGCTGGATTTATGGTAGAGCAATTAGTGGAAGAATCAGATGATAAATCATTAAATGCTACAGGAGATGTTGATCCAAAAACAAAGAAAGCAAAGATGTTGCCGATTTCATTTTGTATAAAGGCAAGGAAGCTTTAGAATCTTGAGAACATAAACAATAAGGATGATCTTATATGGATAATTGAGCAAATATACTAGATGAAAACATTATAAAAACAAATGTGAATTTTGCAGCACGATTTGTAATGAATTATGAATGCTTAAAAGACTATATAATAAGCCAAGTGAAGGGATTTTATTGTGATGACCTTTACTTTGAAAATGGTGAAGCAATTTATATTGAATCCGAAGCATATAAACAAGAAGTTAGAACATTGGATAAGTAGTTAGAAAATGCATCGCTAAAATGGTTTATGGAATCCGAGGCTATTACACAAGAAGATTTTGATAATTATCAAAAGATACGGAAGCGGCGAAATGAGATTACTCATGAATTATTAAAAAATCTAAATATTGGTTTTACAGAAGATGACATAAAATTATTTGTTACATTAACTAATTTATATGAAAAAATTGACAGATGGTGGATTAATGAGATTGAAATTCCGACATCTGCAGATGAAATACCAGAAGACCATGATAGAGATGGAGTTTGCGGAGGACAAGCAATAGTGCTGTCAATTATCAATGATATTGTATTAGGAAATGGTGGGGAAAAGTATAAAAATATATTAAATGAATTGTTGAAACAAAAATAGACTTTTATTGCAATATTTAGTATGTGTATGTTAGAATATTGCCTAAGGAAAGTACCCATGACAGGGCGTTAAGCGTCCGGGGGACGCTTGTTTAGCGCCGACCGGAGCGGAGCGTAGAGGTAGCCTCCCGAGTTTTATGATACCTGGCAACCGGAATACATAGGAAGGGGTGCTAGGTGCCACTGGCACATGTTTGGCACCGACCGAAACGGAGTGTAGACGTGGCGCCGATGACGGCCATTCTATAACTACAAAACCCCTGTATTGGGGCTTTGAGTTTATTCTCTTCCATTTGCATCCTCAAAATACGATACAATTCCATCATTATGAAGAATATCTTCCAGCAAATTAAATTCATAATTTCTTATATTATTATTTTGTGCCAGCTGATTCAAAACATCTCTTAATGATGTTCCATGTCGATGTACTATTTGATTTATCCTATCAACTCTGTATGAATAGGGCGCACAACGCCTATACCTTCTTGCTTCTTCTAAATAATTATATATAGGTCCTGGTCTTAAATTCCATGCTGTAATAAGTATCATTATTGCATTGTATAATTGCTTTGCAGCAGCATCCCATTCTTCGTTTTGATGTTGATTTCCTCCGCCTGCCCCACCTGCTCCACCTTCACCACCGACTTCATGAAGCATATTAAAAATTGGAGGTGCTGTTATATTGGCCAACTGCAATAAGTCTCTTGCTGCTCCAGTTCCGCAAACAATTCTATCAACATCATTATCATCATTTTTGTTTACGCACTCAAAGATGTAGTAGGTATCGGTAATATCTCTTTCAGCATCACTTCTTATTACTTGTCCGTTTAGTAATCGAATGTGTGCTGTGCATCTGATATTGTAGTTTTCTACAATTCTAACCCTTGTATCGTGTCCGTGACAATTCACAAATATCCCTTCTCTCTTTTTTATTTTATTATAAGTCGATTTCTCTTATATGTATATCGGAATTTTTCAAATAATCCTTACATGTACAAGGTTTATCACTAATTAGCTGCAGAATTTCTTTTCTTTTTTCTATAATGATTTTCTCTTTTTCTTCCAAAGAACAATTATCATATTTATGGCCATTTTTTATAAAATAATCTGCTATCATGATATCGATAATAATGGCCAACTCATCAGCCAGATGTTCATTACAACACACATCATGTGTTAATGATAACTCATTTTTTGTACTATCTATTTTTAATTCTATCATATATATCAAGTCCTTTCTAAACAAAAACACCTCCGAAGAGGTACCTAAAATGAAATTTTAAATTCCACTGCCCTACATGGCGGTAGAATTTAGTCCTGCACAGTAGAAATTTACTCTTTCATACATCAGTGTTATTGTAAAAGTTCCTTCTGACAGCAGTAGA
>OGOA01000751.1_pt1 | contig 20259 bp, 16 predicted proteins | sample 1573621 | NCBI WGS metagenome assembly OGOA01 (sample SAMEA2581917, study PRJEB24529) | metagenome | biome: Human gut stool | place: China | collected 2011
GATTCATAAATCTACCCTTAATCGTGTATTGAATGATAGTTGCGGATTTTAGGGTCAATAGAAAGGCTGAGATATTAAAACGTTATCAGCATACTTGTTGTTGTGACGAAATTGTATTGCAAACATTATTATGGAATTCTCCATACAAAGAAAACATTTACAATATAAATAACGAGTACAAAGGTTGTCTTAGACTAATTGACTGGCAGAGGGGAAATCCATATGTTTTTGGTAAAGACTTTCAATCAGATAAAGAAATGATAGAATCTTCTGATTCTCTTTTTGCACGAAAATTTGATATGGATAAATATCCTGAAATCGTATCATTTATAATAAAAAAACTTCAAAATAACAATAAATAATAAAATATTGACATTGTTTTTCCTTGATTTGTTAAAGGATTACAATAAAGACAAATTATTTAAATAATGAAAAAATGATATCAATTATAGTCCCTGTATATAATGTTGAAAAATATCTTCGATATTGTATTGACAGTATTCTCTCTCAAACATTTACTGATTTTGAGTTACTCCTAATTGATGATGGTAGTAAGGATAAATCAGGGGAAATTTGTGATGAATATGCTAAAAAAGATAATAGAATAAAAGTCTATCATAAAGAAAATGGTGGTGTAAGTTCCGCAAGGAACTTAGGCCTAAATAAAACTAATGGAGAGTGGGTTTGCTTTATTGATAGTGATGATATTGTGTTAAATACATATTTAAAAAATATGGTAGATGCCATTAGTAATGACAATAGTATGATTTTATCAAATTATCGAGGAGAGAATATGGCAGTCAGTAAAGTTAAACTGGATAATGTAACTCTGTATAAAGATGAAATTGTAAAGTATTTTATTAAAAATAGGGTTTTAGATTTGTCTGCACCGTATTCAAAATTATATAAAGTAGAAACAATCAGAAAATATTCAATAAGTTTTCCCGAGGGCATCCAAATGGGTGAAGATGCAATTTTTATTATACGATATCTGAACAGAACATCTTCAGTTGCAGTCATAGACAAATGTGACTATATTGTAAGAAATACGATAGGATCTCTTTCTTCTAAATATTATCCATTTGAAAATGAATGGAAATGTTATGAAATTTGGAAAGCAGAAATGATAAAGTTCCTAACAAGATTTGGTCAAATATATGACAATCCCATAAAAATTGCTTGGGAAAACAGGATTGGTGATACATTTAATCGCTGTCTACAATGCTTATATAGACAGAAAAAATCACTTAAGTTCTCAGAGAAATTAAAATATCTGGAATCAATACCTTTTTCAGATGTAAAAGAATATTCTTTATATTATAACCCTAAGATATTCAGAAGAAGAATTCTAAAATTTTTAATAGTCCATCATTTATATATATTATATATCTTGGCAGGAAGTTTTGACAGATTTAAATAATTATCTATATGGTGCTGTATTGGATTATTTTCATTATTATATTTATCTTTTCATTAAAAGATTGGAAAAGAACCGTTATAATGTGGATTCCCATCCAAATGCTTTTTAATGAATGTATTTGTTTAAAATACACTTCTCCAGCAGTTTCTTTAGTCTTAGCTGTAGATACGATTCTTTTAGCGGAATATTTAATTAAGCGACCTTCAAGAAATTTAAACAATAGTCCATATTTGTTTAAAGTTGCTTTTATTGCATATCTATTTTCATACGTTGTGTCTATGGTCTTTTCCATTATGCCTTTTACTGAGGTATTAACTGGGACCATTAAGTATTTTATTCAAAGCTTTATTATCGTATTTTTGTTTCAAAGAGCCTTGTATGATAGTGAGGATATTAAATTGTTTTTTAAGACTAGTATTATAGTTATAGTCTTGATTATTGCACTTGGATTATATGAGTCTATCATGAAAGATAATCCTGTACTTGACTATATCTATCTTCATGCACCTACTGATTTAATAAATGGAAAGATGTATTATATTCCACCATTTATAGGTAATGGTCTGAGCTCACGTTTCGGCATGGTACGTACATATTCTTTTTTTGGCATACATATAGCGTTTGGATGTGCTTGTGTACTTCTTTTATATTTATACATTTATACATTAAAACACAATTACCTTTATATAAAAAAAAATAATATAATACTAGGCTCATTTCTTTTGTTGCTAGGTGTTTTGATGAGCAATTCAAAAACACCAATGGCAGGATTATTATTTTTCATTTTTGCATTTTTTACGCTAAAACAAGTTGTAAATTTTAAGACAATCGTAATATTATTTATAATAATTACTATCATACTTGTTTATGCACCAAATTATCTAAATAACATAATTGCCTTGTTCGACTCAGATGTAGCTGAAGAAGCTGGAGGTAGTAATGTGGCAATGAGAACAAGACAATTTGAAGTAGCATTAAATATGTTTTATAATAATCCTTTATTTGGAAACGGTGTTGGCTCTATTTCTACGATGATGAAAATAGGTAATAATGCAGATTTGTTAGGATCAGAAAGTTCTTGGTTAAAAATTTTGCCGGAACGAGGAATTATGGGTGTTATTGCTTATATAACATTATATGTACAAATGTACAAAAGATGGAAAGTTGTAATGCATAATCGAGAAATATTGTTTTTCTTATTTGGACTTTTAACGATGGAAACGGCTACAGGCTTTATGGATTTTACTTTGTATGGAAGTATTTTGGTGCTAATTTATAGGTATAAAGTTTTAATGAGTAATAACATTAAAAAATATGGCGGTTATGAATAATATAAAAGTTACAATCTGTGTACCTGTTTATGGTGTAGAAAAATATATTGAAAAATGTGCTATAAGTCTTTTTGAACAGACATATCCAAGTATAGAATACGTATTTGTTAATGATAATACACCGGATAAAAGTATTGAAATTCTTGAATCTGTTGTTGAAAGATATCCAAACAGAAAGCCTTATGTTCGAATTATCTCACATGAAAAGAATCGTGGATTAGCTGCAGCTAGAAATACAGCAGTAGATACTGTTACAACAGAGTTTCTTATGCATGTAGATAGTGATGATTGGGTTGACAAAAATCTTGTTAATGAACTTGTATTAATGCAGAAAAAAAATAATGCAGATATTGTAACAGCTGATGCTATAGCATATTATCCAAATAAGAAGAAAGCATTTAAAGTATTAAGAACAACAAATGCAAAAGAATTGACATTAAATACTATATGGGGGACATTAAGGACACAAGTTTGGGGGCGTCTTATAAGAAAGAAACTATATACTGATAACAATATTCGTGTGGTAGAAGGTTGTAATTTAGCTGAAGATTATCAAGTTATGCCAAAATTGATTTATTTTGCCCAGAAAGTGGAATGGACAGATAATGCTTATTATCATTATATAGGTTTAAATCCTTCAAATTATACAAATAATTTTTCCTTAAAAAATTATGAGCAATCTATTCAGTCTTTTCAGATTGTATATGATTTTTTTTCAGACAAAGGATTTGAATATTTTGATATGTGCAGAAAAAGTGAAATGTCTTCATGGTTTGGCCGTTTAAGGACAAGTTTGTTGCAAGGTAATAAGTTTAAAGATATAAGCATTGCTGCTAAGAGTAAAATAAGACATCTTAATAAGAGATATATGTCTGTAGTACCAATATATATAAGAATAATATATTATTTACCTATAAATGTGGCAAGATTATATTTAAAATTTATAATAAATGTAGAAAATAATATCAGATCCATTAGTAAAAAATAATTAATATGACATTAACTATTTGTAAAATATGAATCTTTATTAGAAAATAGTACAAATTAGAAATATATAAAAGTATTTCTTAGAACTAAAATACATACTCACATACATAAAACAGAATCCAATTAAATATGACACAAAAGCACAACAATATAAGAAGAATTCTTCATAGAAGTATCGAAGAATTAAAAGCGACATACGATGTCGCAAAAGTAATATCTTGGAAGGCAGCATTAATAACATTCAGGGCTAAGGTTGACATTCAGATAATGAACAGAAACGGGTTTAAGGAGCCTGAAAATGTTAAGAACCGCCTAATGGAGAAGCATAAGATAATGCTTGACTTCTTGGAAGACAAATATAAGGACTATTGGGCAACATATAAGTTTACCAAGAACTTGCCGGAAAGTGACGAACGCTTAAGAAACAAAATATGGATATGCTGGTGGCAAGGACTTGACAATGCGCCAGAAATAGTTAAAGCCTGCGTTGAGTCAATTAAACGTTATGCCGGTGATTATGAAGTTATATGCATAACAGAAGAAAACTATAAAAATTATGTAACTTTTCCAAAGTGGATTGAAGAAAAGAGAAAACAAAACATTATTTCAAGAACAATTTATTCGGATTTATTACGAATGAACCTATTATCCACTTATGGAGGTTTATGGATTGATTCAACTTTCTTTTGCACAAGCAAATGTTTTGAGGATTATATGCAGTTGCCTTTATGGTCGATAAAACGCCCGGATTATCTACATTGTTCTGTAGCTTGCGGATATTTCGCAAATTACTCTTTGGGATGCGGATATGAAAACAGATGGATATATAGAGTTATTCTTGACTTCTTGTATAATTATTGGAAAGAGAACGACAAACTGATTGATTACTTATTAACAGATTATGTTATTGTTCTAGCTCAAAAACACTACAAAGAAATAGCTGATACATTCAACAAAATAGAGCCGAACAATACCTACTGCGATGAACTATATAAGGTATTGGGACAGCCTTATGACGAAAACATTTGGAAGAAAATAAGTAAAGATACTGTGTTATATAAACTTACATGGAAACAGAGCTTCGAAAAAGAAGTTGATGGCAAAAAGACTTTCTATGGTAAGCTGATTGACGGAACGTTAGTGTAATAATAAATTTACGTAAAAACACTAATCATAAAAGATGAAAGTACTTCTAATAGACGTATACAATTACAACAAAGGCGGAGCTGAAACAGTGTGCTTCAATACGGGAAAGATGCTGGAAGAACATGGGCATGAGGTGGCTTACTTTACACTGAAGTGGGCAGACAATAATCCTTCGCCATACAGCAAGTATTTTCCTGAGTCGAAAGAGACAAGGCGCGGGCCACTGAAACAGGTGAAAAATATGATAAACTATTTTTATCATTTTGAGGCAGCACGCAAGATAGAACAGCTGATTGGGGACGAGAAGCCGGACATTGCACACATTCATCTGATGTGGGGACAGATAACGCCCTCGATATTTCCTGTGTTGAAAAAATATAATATACCGATATTGTTCACTGTTCATGATTATCGTATAGTATGCCCGGCATACACCTTCAGAAACGGTAAAGGACAGATATGTGAAGAATGTAAGGGCAAGCACTTTTATAAATGCTTTACCAATACATGCTGTAAAGGCAGCAAGCTGATGAGCGCAGTGATGGCAGCTGAACAATATTTCAGGAACAGATATTTTAATCCTGCAAAATATATCGACGGCTTTATATATGTAAGCAACTTCGCAAAAGAGATTCAGGAGCGATACATGCCGGCGGTAAAGGCAAAGAAGAACATCACGCTGTATAATTTCTCTACGTCTATTGTTGAACACGCAAAAGAAATGCCTAAAGACAAATATTTTCTGTTCTTCGGACGCATGTCGTATGAGAAAGGCGTAAAGACATTGCTTGAAGCATTTAAGGACATTAAGCAGTGTAAGCTGAAAGTGGTAGGCACGGGACCTAAAGAAGATGAGCTGAAAGAATATGCCAAAAACAACGGCATGCACAATGTGGAGTTTCTCGGATATAAGAGGGGTAAAGAACTTACAGATCTGGTAAGCAAAGCATATTTCGTGGTAGTGCCGTCAGAATGGTATGAGAACAACCCGATGACTATAATAGAGGCATACTCCGTTGGCACTCCTGTAATTGGAGCAAAGATAGGAGGAATACCCGAAATCGTGGTTGACGGAAAGACCGGATACCAGTTTGAGAGCGGAAACGTAAAGGCATTAAGCGAAATAATTTTAAAGGCAAACGGCCTGAATGACGAAGGATATGAAGCTATAAGCGGAAATACAATAAAATTCGCTAACGAGAATCTAAGCAAAGAAAGCTATTGGAATAAGCTGATAGCATTCTATGACAGCTTTTTACGAAAGTGAAAAATCCAATTGCCAACGTAGTGCTTGCGACAAGAATCCACAAGACATATGGCTCTAACTCCTAGTCAACTTGTTGGCGATAACTACTTTAACTTCTTTAACTCCTAGTTATATTATTTTATTCTCTTCCCCCTAATCAACAGCCAAAGGGCGGAGAGGCACGAAAGAAGAATTATGCCGGCGTGCTGGGCTGATTCTTTTATATTGAGAAAAAACTTTGACATGGACTTTTGCTTATGACGAGGCAAAAGTAATGATTTATTTTTAATCCGGAAAATTTTATGAAAATTGTTGTTACCGGTACCCGTGGCATCCCTAATGTCATGGGCGGAGTGGAGACGCACTGCGAGGAACTGTTTCCGAGAATTGCAGCCATGGGCGAAGACGTAACGGTGATAAGGCGTAAAAGCTACGTCAGCGACGGTCTGAAAGAATGGAAAGGCGTAAAGCTGGTGGACATTGAGACACCGAAAAAGAAGTCGTTTGAAGCCATTATACATACGTACAGAGCCATAAACAAGGCGAAGAAACTGGGAGCAGACATACTGCACATACACGCCATAGGGCCGGCTCTGCTGGTGCCATACGCCAAGATGCTGGGCATGAAGGTGGTGTTTACGCATCATGGTCCTGACTACGACAGGGACAAATGGGGCAGGGCTGCCAAAGCGGTGCTGAAGCTGGGTGAGCGCATGGGGTGTATGTTTGCTGACGACGTAATAGTGATCAGCGACGTGATACGTAACCTGATTAAGGAGAAATACGGACGTACAAAGAACGTGCATCTGATATATAACGGCGTGTCGGAGCCTGAGGTGTGCGACTATCCCGAGTATTTTGAGGAACTGGGCATCAGGAAGGGACGCTACATATTGGGCATGTGCCGCTTTGTGCCGGAAAAGAACCTGCACCATCTGGTAGAAGCGTTCGGGAGAATTAAGAACGAAAAATTAAAAAGTAAAGACGGCGGCGACGATGACATAAAGCTGGTGCTGGCTGGTGACACGGACTTTGAGGACGACTTCTCAAGGGGACTGAAAGAGATGGCGAGGAAGAACGGCGTGGTGCTGACGGGATTTGTGAAGGGCCGTAAGCTGCACTCGCTGCTGACCAACTGCATGTGCTACTGTCTGCCGTCGAGTCATGAGGGCCTGCCGATAGCGTTGCTTGAAGCGATGAGCTACGGCGTGAAGGTGATAGTGAGCGACATACCGGCAAACCTGGAGGTGGGCCTTGACAAAGACGACTACTTCCCTGTGGGCAACGTGGATGAGCTGGCGAAGAAACTGAAAGAGGTGATAAGCCGTGAGCCACAGCACATAGACTACGACATGGCAAAGTATGACTGGGACAAGATAGCGAGAGAAGTTAAAGACATTTATTTAAGTGAAAAGTGAAAGCCCCACCAAACCTCCCCCCGTGGGGAGGCTTTTGTTTCTAGGTAGTTAAAGTAGTTATAGAAGTTATCGCCAACGGAGTTGGCTAGGAGCATATTTAAGTGAAGAACGAAGAGTGAAGAGTGAAAAATCCAATTGCAAACGTAGTGCTTATAAGTAGAAGCCACAAGACTATTGGGTTTTCTGTTCACTATATTTATACATAAAGAGGTCATGCCATTATTCCTGACGGGGTAGTGGCATGACCTCTTTTGCGTTGTATGGCTAAGTGTCGAAATGGCACATGTCATTTGGAGTTAGAGTAGTTAAAGTAGTTATCGCTCACCTGGGTGAGCTAGTAGCATATTTAAGTGAAGAACTAAGAGTGAAGAGTGAAAAATCCAATTGCAAACGTAGTGCTTACAAGTAGAAACCACAATACTTTTGGATTTTTCGTTTTTCACTTTTCATTCTTCACTTAAACAATCACTATGTTTGCATTTATTTCGTGCAAGTTTAATGGATTTCTGCATTTATTTCATGCAATTTTGGCAGAATTCTGCATTTATTTTGTGCAATTCCTGTAAAATACAGTATATTTGTCATGATATAAAATAGGATGGGTATGGAAAGGCAGTATGAATTTTTCTATAGAAAACTGAAAAAGACTCCGGTGGAGTTTTTCAGATATAAATATAACCAGATAAAATGGGAAAGTAGAGCTTTCGGACTTGTCGGCCCACGAGGCGTAGGCAAGTCTACTATGCTGCTGCAATATATCAAACAGAATTTGGACACAAAAGATACGCTGTATGTATCGGCTGACAATCTTTATTTTGCAGAACACAAACTTGTTGACCTGGCTGACCGTTTTGTAAAGATGGGAGGCAAACACCTGTTTATCGACGAGATTCACAAATATGAAGGATGGTCGAGAGAGCTGAAACAGATTTATGACAGTTATGACGACTTGCAGATTGTGATCTCCGGCTCTTCGATACTTGACATTTATAAGGGCATGGCAGATCTTAGCAGACGTATGCCTATTTATGAGATGCAGGGGTTGTCGTTCAGAGAATATTTGCGCCTATTTCATAGTATAGACGTACCAGTTTACAGTCTGAAAGACATACTTACGCACAAAGCAGTGATTAGTGGTGTAGAACATCCCCTTCCACTTTTTCATGATTATCTTAAAAGAGGCTATTATCCGTTCGGACGCGACGCTGAATTTGAAATTGAGCTGATGCAGGTGATAAACCAGACGATGGAAATAGACATACCAATGCACATAAAGACCAACATATCTGTGGGCAGAAAACTGAAGAGTCTGATAATGGTTGTATCTAAAAGTGTTCCTTTTAAGCCTGTGATGCAGAAACTGGCTGATGTTACTGGTATCAGCAGAAATGACATTCCTGACTATCTGATATACATGGAACGTGCCGGAATGATAAGTCAGCTGCGTAATGCAACCGGAGGATTGAGAGGCCTAGGCAAAGTGGAGAAACTGTATCTTGACAACACGAACCTGATTTATACCCTTGCACCGGAACGTGCTGATATAGGAAACGTAAGAGAGACGTTCTTTATGAACCAGACAAGGGTATGTAACGACGTGAGAAGTTCTGACATCTCAGATTTTGAGATAGACGGCAAGGTGTTTGAAATTGGAGGACGGAAAAAAGGACAAAAACAGATAGAAAGTGCAGACGACGGCTACATCGTGAAAGACGATATTGAAAGCGGATACGCAAACGTGATACCTCTCTGGGCTTTCGGACTTAACTACTAATGGTAATTCACAATTAGCTTGCGCTGAACTGCGTTAGGTTGGCGATTCGGTTGCGCTATGAACGATAGCCACAAGACTAGTGGATTGTTTCCCTAGTGGCGCAATGTAGGGACGTACCCCAGGTGCGTCCACCTTTCATTTAGCATTTTGTCATGTCGTAAATCGTTGAAATACAGGATTTTATCAGTTGGACGCACCTGGGGTACGTCCCTACAATCAACCCTGAGTAATGCTGTTTAATTTTTACTTGTGCTTACAGCCTGCTCTTCACTTAAATAAGCACTACGTTTGCAATTGACTTTAACTCCTACAAAAAATCCATAATGCACATGAATTTTTACTTTTTAATTTTTCATTTTCGTGCGAAACAATTCGCACGAACTGCGGTTCGGCAATAAAAAAGAAAAAAAGTGTTTTTTCATTTTGTATTGCTCTCACCTTTTTTTAAAAAGAAGATAAGCTGCATCTCAGCATAACGTTCAAGCACGCTTGACGATTCTGCCTTCGATTTGCATTATCTTTCACTATCTTTGAATAAGATAGGATGCGGCTCGGAAAAGTCAAAAATAAAAACTGCGTTTTTTATTTGTCTTTTCACTCACCTTTCACTATCTTTGAATAAGATAGGCTGCGGCTCGGCAATAAAAATAAAAAAAATTATGTTTTTTCATTTTGTATTGCTCTCACCTTTCACTATCTTTGCAGAAAAATACTGTGATGCAGAATACGGAAATTTTAAGTATTAAGAATTTCGGTCCTATAAATAATGCTGTCGTAAGAATTAGTAAGATTACTGTCATGATTGGCGAACAGGGCGCCGGAAAGAGTTGCGTGGCTAAGCTCTATTCTCTTTTTTCATGGCTTGAAAAAGCGCTGATGAGACATGTTCTTACTGAACGCTACGTTACGCAGTATTCGAGATTCAGAAAGACGTATGCTGCATATAATGGTATTGACGGATACTTTAGGCCTGATACGGAGTTGAGGTTCGACGGCTTTCACTATTCGTTTGTTTATGAGAATGAAAAATTATCTATAATAGAAAATAATCAAGATGGCAATTTGTTTAATATTGCCAAAGTGATGTATGTGCCGGCTGAACGTAACGTGTTGGGAAGTGTTGAGCATCCAACAAGATTGCGTGAACTGAGCGATCCGATGATGACATTTCTTGATGAATATGATAAAGCCAAAAACGATATAAAAAGCGGATATAAAATGCCATTCGGCGAGGTGGATTTTGAGTATGACAAACTGAACGACATTCCCAAACTTAAACATAAGAACTATGAAATAAAACTGTCGGAAGCGTCAAGCGGATTTCAGTCAGCACTGCCTTTACTGCTTGTATCAGAAAATCTGTCGAACATTGTACGCGACAATTCGGCAAAGGCTGAACTGTCGGACAAGGAACGCAAGGCGTTGCAAAAAGAGGTGAATCTGATATTAAGCGACAACACGCTGAGCGATGACGTGAAAATGGCGTCATTGAGAATGGTGTCGTCAAAGTATAGATATTCCCGCTTTGTAAACGTTGTAGAAGAGATGGAACTTAATCTGTTTCCAGACTCTCAAAAAAATGTGCTGTACGAACTGGTGGCTGATGCATATAAACTGAATGAAAACAGACTGGTGATGACAACGCACAGTCCTTATGTGATAAACTATCTTACGTTGTCTGTTAAAGCTAAGCAACTGGCAAAACGTGCGGAAGGATTGGAAGATATACTGAAACATATCTATGATGTTGTACCAATGTCAGGAATGATTAATGCTGACGACCTGATTATATATGAATTGCATGACGGCACCGTTGAGCAACTGAAAGATTATGAGGGGCTGCCTTCTGACGACAATTATCTTAACATCAAACTGAGAGATACTAATAGCGTTTTTGACGACTTATTGGAGATTGAGGAGGACTTGGACAGCTATGATGAAAGAAAGAGTGATTGATTTCTTTAAGGATGAAATGCCTGTTGGAGATGCTTTATTCGGAATATGTGATGATGAGGATGAAGCAGCAAAGACTCCGGCTTATGTGGATGCCGACGCAAAACATAAAGAAGAATGGACAGCCGTAGTAACTAACAGGTCTGGAAAGATAATCTCGTTTATAGCCGTAGACAACAAGATTGAGATAAGGCGTGAAAACGGACAAATGGAGAACCGCTGCGATGCCATGCTGCACAATGATGAATATATTATATTCATAGAACTGAAGGATCAGAACAAGGACTGGATTAAACATGCCGTAGAAGATCAGTTGGCAACAACCATCAATGTATTTAAACAGTGGCATGACATTTCTTTATTCAAGCATAAACTGGCTTATGCCTGCAACAAACGTCACAGGAGATTTGCATTCAGTAATAAAGAAGATATGCAACGTTTCCGCAATCAGCATGGCGTAAGACTGAATATTGGATGCGATATAATGATAAAATAACTATCGTTTTAGGCGGATTATAATTCATACTTTGTTAATTGTGTTTTGTTTCTATTGTGCTTATTTAAGTGAATGGCAGTTTATTGCCATAGCAAGGCATTTGGATTGACTAACGTCGAACTTTGTTTTTTCACTGTTCACTCTTAACTTTTCATTTCCATCAGGCGCTGTTTAATTTATACTTTTTAATTTTTCATTTTCATGCGAAACAATTCGCACGAACTGCGGTTCGGCAATAAAAAAGAAAAAAAGTGTTTTTTCATTTTGTATTGCTCTCACCTTGTTCTATCTTTGAATAAGATAGGAGGCGGCTCGGCAATAAAAAAGAAAAAAAGTGTTTTTTCATTTTGTATTGCTCTCACCTTTCACTATCTTTGCATTTATATATTATGTAATGATAGAAAACGTTTATGGAATTATCAATAAGTAATTTCGGCCCGATAAAAGAGGCAAATATAAATTTTGGCGACCTTACATTTCTTATAGGTCCGCAAGCAAGCGGAAAGAGTTTGTCTTTGGAACTGCTTAAGCTTATCATAGATAAATCTCATATCGTTTCAACCCTTCGAAATTATAATTTCATTTTGAGTAAAACGGATGCAAAGAATATCTTAGACTGGTATTTTGGCGAAGGATTATCAGGATTATTTAGGGAAGATACGAAGATAGTTTTAGATAATGAGGCGTTTTCTCCGCAAGATTTACTTAATGTAATATCTAAGCAAAAGGCTTCCGGACAGAGAAAAGAGTCTGTATTTTATGTTCCGGCACAAAGAATATTGAGCATATCGGAAGGACGTCCCAGAAATTTTATGGAATATGATACGTCTACTCCTTATGTGTTGAGATGGTTTAGCGAAACGTTACGCGTATTTATGCAGGGGGGAATGGGTAATCCTGACACAATATTTCCAATTAAAAGCCGACTGAAGGGAGCTGTAAAGAGATCGATAAACGATAATATTTTTCATGGAGGTAAGGTCGTTTTTGATAAAACAGGGGTGCAACGGAACATGAAAATGGAAGTGGCCGGTATGAAAATTCCTTTTATGGCATGGAGTGCCGGACAAAAAGAATTTATGCCGTTACTATTGGCAATATATTGTTTGTCAGGTCCTCCTACACAGGTCATTGATAAAAATGATTACAAATTGGCTATTATTGAGGAACCAGAAATGGGGCTTCATCCACGAGCAATACAGTCGGTGTTGTTGGAGATATTCGAACTGATTCAGAATGGCAAGAGAGTGGTTGTGTCAACTCATTCAACAACATTCCTTGAATTTGTTTGGGCGTTTAACAACTTGGTTGATTTGTCTGAAGAAGAATTCAAGATTGCCATGTGTGAGATGTTTGGTATAAGCAGAAATTCAAATGCCGCAGGTTTGTTTGATAACTTGAAGGAAAAGACAATAAAAACGTTTTACTCGACAAAGTCGTATACAAAAGAGGGCGTAACATTCTCGGATATATCAACGTTAGATGCCTTTAATGAGGATACGGATATATCTGAATGGGGAGGACTATCTACATTTTCAAGCAGGACATCTGAAATAGTCAGCCGCTATGCAGAACAATAAGAAGAACAGCGGTATGACTAAATTTGAAAGTGCAGTGAGAAATACGCCTGATATTGCTGCCGGATACAAAAAGGGTATTCAAGCTTTTGGCGCAAATTCATCATGCGTGCAGGTGGATGATACAAGAAAACTGGAGGGAAGTGTAGACATTGATAAATGTACAAGAGATATTTATCCTGACAAGTCGCGCTGGGACTATGCTTTAGGTTATGACGAAAAAGCATACTTCATTGAGGTGCATCCGGCAAGCACAAGCGATGTGGCAACGATGATTGCGAAGTCAAAATGGCTGAAGGAATGGCTGAAAGAGAAGGCTAAAGATTTGGAGGTATTAAAGGCTAATGATAATTATTATTGGCTGGCAACAGGCAAAATAAAGATTTTGCCTAAATCAAGACAATATAGAATGCTTATGGAAAATAAGATTTTATTGCGTAGTAAATTTAAACTTCCGCTTGAATAGACTAAATATTTGTAATCGATATAATAGTGCACTAACAATAAAACGACTAAACCATGCTTTATCCATTATTATTTAGAAACAACTTTTTTTCGAAAATATGGGGCGGAAGCCTGCTGAAGAAACTTAAGGGCATAGAAGACAATGACCCTACGCCTATAGGCGAGAGCTGGGAGATAAGTGCCGTGCCGGGCAAGGAGTCGGTAGTGGGCAACGGCTCATTGCAGGGACGCAAGCTTAACGAGCTTGTGACGGAATATAAGGAAGAGCTGATAGGACGCACGGTGTATGACATGTACGGCGAGACGTTTCCGCTGCTGATAAAGTTTATCGACGCTGCGAAGGACCTGTCGATACAGGTGCATCCCAACGACGAGATGGCAAAGAAATATCATGACTCGTTCGGCAAGACGGAGATGTGGTATATTATGGACACAAAGCCGGGAGCTAAGCTCTACAGCGGTTTTAAGAGTCTGATATCGAAATATGAATACGGCAAGCGCATAGAGGACGGCAGCATCTGTGACGTGCTGGCATCGCACGACGTGAAGGAGGGCGACGTGTTCTACATTCCTTCAGGACGCATCCATGCGATATGCAGCGGTACGCTGCTGGCTGAGGTGCAGCAGAGCTCTGACCTGACATACCGCATATTCGACTATAACCGTCCGGGACTTGACGGCAAGCCAAGGGCACTGCACACGGCGCTGGCATCGGAGGCGCTGGACTATAAAGTGGAGGACGACTACCGCACGCACTACACGCGCAAGATGAACCATCCGGTGCTGCTGGCGGAGAACAGGTTCTTTACGGTGAAGCTGCTGGAGGTGAACCGTGCCTTCCACAGAAAACTGTATAAGTATGACAGCTTCGTGGTATATATGTGTCTTGAGGGCAGCAGCGACATCGTGATAAGGTCGTGGAAGGGCGAGGAGCCAGAGATAAAGCAAGTGCATCTGACAAAGGGCATGAGCTGTCTCGTGCCTGCCTGCGTTGCCGACATGGACGTTGTGCCGAACAACGAAGACCGCGTGTCGAAGCTGCTTGAGGTGTATATTGATAATAAGAACTACTAGTTTAAGTGAAGAGTGAAGAGGGAAGAGTGAAGAGCAGGCGCGGAGCGCAAATAAAGAGCGAAAGCCCCACCAAACCTCCCCCGTGGGGAGGCTTTTGTTTCTCGGTAGTTAAAGGAGTTAAAGGAGTTATAGGAGTTATAGTCAAATGCTTTGTGGATTCTTATCATAACTTCATAATCACTACGTTTGGTAATGTTCCGGCGGATCTGAGCTCCGCCGGAATTAAATATAAGGATCTATGATCCGCTAAAAATACCGCTTCCTTATGAAGTGAGTAATGAAAAATCTAATACTAAGTTTGCATTAAAAGTATGAGGTGATGCTAAATAGGAAGTAATCGGATTAAAAAATTAGCTGCGCTGACCTTCGGTTCTTATATTCAATTCCGGCCGATTTTTCGCTGTGCTCAACAACTCGTGCAAATCAGCCGGAACATTAGCCTTGTTGGTCCTTGTCGCAAGCACTGCGTTTACTATTGACTCTAACTCCTGTAACTACTTTAACTCCTTAAACTTCTAACAACCACTTCCATAATCTGTGGCTTACTTACGCGACTATCAGACGGACATAATGGCTCGCATCATTGACGAATGGCAAAGATGCAAGAGCGTGATGGTGCAGATGCCTACGGGCACCGGCAAGACGAGAGTATTGGCTGCACTCGTGAATGAAGAACTAAACGCTAAAAACGAAACGACAGGACGGACGCGTAGCGTGTGGATTGTTGCACACAGACGGGAACTGGTGGAACAGATAAAGGAAACGGTAAATCAATTCATAATTCATAATTCACAATTCATAATTAATAATTGGGTTGGACGGAACGATGTTTCACAATTAGCTAACGCTGAACTACATTTCATAAGGCATAATGGGGGTAAACCGAACGATGTTTCACAATTAGACTGTGACAAACGTTGTTCAACGCCTATAAATAAGCACAAGGCAAATCATAATTTTCCATTATCCATTATCAATTCTCAATTGTCTTACGCCAGTAAGATCCATGTGTTATCGATACAATGGCTGGCGAGACACTGGGAGGACGTGAAGGACGAGATGCCGAGTCTGATAGTGATAGACGAGGCTCACCATGCGCTGGCTGACACGTACGCCGAACTATGGCGAAGATACCCGGAGGCTAAGAAGCTGGGAATGACGGCAACGCCATGCAGAATGAACGGCAAGGGTTTTACGGATCTGTTTGACAAGCTGATATCGGGATGGAGCATTGCGGAGTTTGTAAGACGCGGTTATCTGTCGGTGTTCGACTATGTGTCGATAAGACGTGAGAGCGAGGAACAGAGACTGATAAACGAACTGAAAAGACGGGGCACCGACGGCGACTACCAGATAAAGGAGATGAACGAGAAGCTGAACAGGCAGACGAGCATCGAAAGGCTGTATGACGCCATGAAGCGCTATGCCGACGGCAAAAAGGGCATAGTGTACGCCATAAGCATTGAACACGCCAGAAACATTGCGGAATACTACAGCAGACGGGGCGTGAAGGCGGTGGCGATAGACAGCAGGACGCCGCGAGCGACACGTAAAGCCTTGGTGGACGACTTTAAGGCGGGAAGGATAAAGGTGATGGTGAACGTTGACGTGTTCAGCGAGGGCTTCGACTGTCCTGACGTGGAGTTTGTGCAGATGGGCCGCCCTACCCTGTCGCTGGCAAAATATCTGCAGCAGGTGGGCCGCGGACTGAGAATGAGCAAGGGCAAGGATGCGTGCATGCTGATAGATAACGTGGGACTGTATCGTGTGTTCGGACTGCCGACAAGGGAACGCGACTGGCAGGCTATGTTTGAAGGCAGGATGACGGGAAAGGCGGAGACGGAAAGGCGTGGCAGGCAACTGGCTGCGACGGTACGGACAGCTGACGAAGAGGCTATAGGAAAGGACGAAATGGAAGTGGTGATGAACCACGAAAGGCTGCTGACATATATAGAGAATGCCAAAAACGGAGACGAGACGGAGGCTAAGGCTCTGACGGCATACAAGGACAAACGGAGCGGAACATGGGGCCTGAAACGCGGCAGGAAGATAACGGCGAAGGCGCAATATGCGAAGGTGTTTGACATAAAGGACAACATGGCTGCCGTGAGATTCGGCGACATGCGCGTTGGCGTGGTTGACGGCGACGGTAATGTGATGATGAGAATCGACAGATACAGCGGCATGAGGTTTGTGAAGAACGACTTCGTTGAGGTGAAAGACAACGGATGCAAGACGTTTTATATTGACATAAGGACAAATAGACTGTACAGGGAGAAGCCGGAGGTGATGGTATTCGGAGGCGTGGAGATGCTGAAAATGGGCAGAACGCTATACAGCAGGACTAAGGATGTGTATGTGAACGCTCAAGGCATAGGACGCGGCGAACTGGCATGGCGCGGCTTTTATCTGGAAATACCTGACAGCAACGTGCCGGAGACATGCCGCCAGGCTGCGCTGACGCTTAGCACAGGCTACGAGACATCGGCATGCGTGATTGAAGGTGACGAGGAAAGGGCATACTGGTGTTGCGGCAGACTGGCTGACGGAAGTATTATAGCGGCTGACAATGACGGACGCTTCTATCACATGGCTAAAGGCATGACGCCTGAACGGATAGACGGAAAGGACGACATGGAAGCCCTGCTAAAAAGACTGAAGACGGAAGCCTGCGCAAGGGCTGCGGAAAAGAGACTGAGAAAGGAACAAGAGGAACAGGAACAAAGGCTGAAAAGACTGGAAAGGATAACCGACGCACAACCATTTAAGAGCGGAACGAAATGGGGATTGAAGTCGGGCGACAGAGTCGTAGTGCCGCCGAAATACAGAATGATAATGCCGCCGATAGGCAAGCTCTGTGCCTTTGAGGACAGTCCGAGACAATGGGGCGTAATGGAAGTTGACGGAAAGGTGGTGGAAAAGGCCAGATATATGAAAGTGGCAATAGACGAAAACGGCATCATGAAACTGACCGTGATACCGGGGAAGGTGATTACAAGGAGGAAGTAAAAGCCCCACCAAACCTCCCCCGTGGGGAGGCTTTTGTTTCTCGGTAGTTAAAGTAGTTAGAGTAGTTAAAGGAGTTAAAGTCATATGCTTTGTGGATTCTTATCATAATTTCGCATAGTGCTTGCGACAAGAACCAACAAAGCTAATGTGCCGGCTGATTTGCAATCGGCCGGAATTAAATATAAGGATCTATGATCCGATTACTTCCTATTTGACATCACCTTATATTTTTAATGCAAAATTATCATTAGATTTTTCATTATTCACTTCGTAAGACAGCGGTACTTTAGCGGATCAAAGATCCTTATACTCAATTCCGGCAGATTGCAAATCAGCCGGTACAATACCAAACGTAGTGCGTGCGCTTCGTCGATTATTGTCAATTGTATTACATTGAAAAGAATCAACAAGGCATATGACTCTAACTACTAGCTCACCTTTGTGAGCGATAACTTAGCGTAGTGCTTGCGATAAGAATCAACAAAGCTAATGTGCCGGCTGATTTGCAATCGGCCGGAAATGAATATCAGGATTTATTAAATCCGATTACTTCCTATTTAGCATCACCTTATATTTTTAATGCAAAATTATCATTAGATTTTCCGCGCATCTCCTTATAGATGTTGCGCTTGCAGATGTCAGCATACTTGCTGACGTTAGCTGCAGTACGCTCGGGCAAAGCGGAACGGAGCTGAGACGAGAATGACAACAAGACAAAGAATAAGGCAAGGCGCAAGGGCATGCGTGAAGGGCGCAAAGATGACATGAGAGACGAAACGGACATGAATGTGCGGCAAGAATAGCTGTAAGCGTTCATAACATCTGATTAAGGTTAATTATTTTTTAAGCAATGCAAATATATATCTTTTCAGGAAAAAAGCAAAGACATAAGCAAATTAAAAGCGACTGTATACAAACTGACTATTTATGGTCAACGGGAAAATATGCCTATATGTAGACATTTAACATAAATTAAACGACAAAATCATCATTGACGAACAAACAGACATTATCTTTGCAAAAAATGTTTTGTAAGAATTATTAAAGAGAATGATAACCCACGATAAAACGTGGAATATAAGAAAAACACCATGAAAGAATTTACATCAAAACTTATTACGTACATGATGATGGTGTGCGTGGCATTATGCACAACAGGATGCGGAAGTGACAGCGACGAAGACGGCACTACAGACGGAACATATGAGGACATGGCTTTAGAAAACCTGAACGGACACGAACTGAAGTTCTATTATGAATATGAAGGAAAACTATACAGGGCCATGGCATTGTACGTAGACAAGCAAGGTACGCCAAACGTGCTGAGCTATTCGGCTGTGCAGATGATAGGCGTAACGAAATATGCATACGTAAAGACGAGCCAGAGCAAGGCGACGGTAAGCATGACGGTGATGTATTATCAGGCATCGCCAGACCCTGAAGGATGGAGCGACCCATGGCACCAATATGACATGGAACTTAACTTTGTGTCGGGAAACCAAGGATATGCCAAGGTTACAACGCAATATAAGACGCTTGTTAACGGTCTGCTGACAACGGTAAAGAAAGATGACCTGTGGTATTTCAAAATTGACAGCGATGAACTGCCAGACAAGACTCTGATTGACATCTGCATAGGCAACAGTGAAGGTAACGACGACGGAGATGGCGAAGGCAACCCTGAAAACGTGGTAACATCAAAGGCACTGAAAACAAAAGTAAACTTTGTGCAGGACGGTGAAAGACCATGTATAGCCGTGGGGCTGACAAAAAACAGCACAACAGGACTGCCTGACAAAACAGGATTCTGCATTGGAACATCACCCAAACCCACTATTGAAAACGCAATAATAAAGCTGAACGAGAATGATGAATGTCTGAACGGTTTTTCACGGATTATCGGCAACAGCGGAACAACGCTGAAACGCGGCACAACATATTACATAAGACCGTATCACAAGACGGGCAACAAAATAATATATTATGAAGAGACATCGGTTGAAACACCGGGAAAGAATTATATACTGACCATTACGCCTACGCTGACAAAGTATTACAACCTTGACTATAACTTAAAGAAGGAAGGCACATACACACTGGGCATTACATGTAAAGTGAAAACGGCAAACGGCGACAAATATTATAGAGAAGAACTGAAAACCGTAGGCAAAGGCTCTAGCTCAATGTCTTGGGACTCTTCAAAATCCGGCTACGACCTTGAAGATATCTACTACATAGAATTTAATGCAAGGGACAAAGCTACCGGAATATTGTATATATCAGACATGGCATCAGGAAGAGCCGGAGCAAAGCGCAAACGAAGTTCAGCGTTAGCTAATTAAAAATGAAAAATTAAAAGTGAA
>OGOA01000767.1_pt1 | contig 19778 bp, 16 predicted proteins | sample 1573621 | NCBI WGS metagenome assembly OGOA01 (sample SAMEA2581917, study PRJEB24529) | metagenome | biome: Human gut stool | place: China | collected 2011
CGGATGAAGGCCCATTGCGTCCATTTGTAATATTCGGGATCGCAGGTACGGATCTCACGGCTCCAATCGTAGCAGAAACCGATCTTTTCCAATTGCTCCCGATAACGGGCTATATTATTCTTTGTCGTGATCTCCGGATGTTGTCCGGTTTGGATGGCGTATTGCTCGGCGGGTAGTCCGTAAGCGTCGTAACCCATCGGGTGCAATACGTTAAAACCTTGCAAACGTTTGAAACGCGAATAAATATCAGAAGCTATATAACCGAGCGGGTGGCCAACGTGCAATCCCGCACCGGAAGGATAGGGGAACATGTCCAATACATAGTATTTAGGCTTATTCGTGTCCTTTTCGACTTTATAAACCTTTTCGGCAATCCAGTAGTCGTGCCACTTCTTCTCAATCTCTCTGAAATTGTACTCCATGATCGTTTATCGTTTTTGTATCGTTTTCTATTTAAGGCCACAAAGTTAGTGAATTTATTTATTTTATATGAGTTATTTACATGAACTGTTTATTTCACGTAACCAATCCGGGGGCGAGATTGATTCTCGGTTCTTTTCGCTTGTAACTCAGCGAGTGACAGATTGATTAGCTCAAGTTGCGTACGGGTATCTTCGTTGATGTCGTTGTAATCGGCAAATGCTTCTTCGATATACGCTTTGAGTTCCTTTACTTCTTGTTGGAGTTCAAGCAAAGGGGAGGAAGAACTTATTATTTGTCGTATGCCGACGAAAGCACGCATGATAGAGATATTGACTTTAATGGCTGTATCGGATCTGAGTACAGAAGAAAGCATTGCTATACCTTGCTCCGTGAAAGCGAATGGAGCATATTGGTTACCTCCTTTCTTTGAGATGCCAATTTGGCATACCATATTGTTTTTCAAGTTGTTAAATTCTTGAATTGTTAATGTGAACATAAAATCATCAGGAAAGCGTTCTATGTTTCGTCTGACCGCACGTTTCAGTTGGGCGGTTTCTGTTCCATACATTTCCGCCAGATCAAAATCCAGCATGACTTTTTGCCCTCTGATCTCATAAATCTTGTTTTGTATCGCTTGTAATTCCATAGTATAAGAACTTATTAGTTTACTTTATTTGATATAACCAATTTTAGGTCTTTTAGCATTGTTCTTTTTCTTTGTAGCCAGTTCGGAAAGAGCTATGTAAATATCATCCAAAGACTTTTGGGTATCTTCACTGAGATCATTGATAGCGCAAAGCGTTTCTTCATTAGCCATTTCAAGAGATTTGATACGTTCTTGTAGTTCTTTAATTTCGATGGAACTAGTGATAGTTTGTAAGGTATAATTCCGGATAGCGACAAAGGCTCTCATAATGTTTCTGTTGATTTCTATGGCAGTTTTAGAATTTAGCACACTACTAAGCATAGCCACCCCTAATTCCGTGAAAGCAAAAGGCTTATATTTGAAATTACTACCTCTTCCTTTGTTCAAGATACCAAATTGGCATCTTGAAAGTTCCTCCTTGGTTAACTCAAACATGAAATCATCTCCTTCAAAGCGTTCTATATTACGTCTGACCGCACGTTTCAATTGGGCAGTTTCCGTTCCATACATTTCCGCCAAATCAAAATCCAGCATGACTTTTTGCCCTCTGATCTCATAAATCTTGTTTTGTATCGTTTGTAATTCCATAGTAAAGATTTTAGTTTAATATTATGGTCGCAAAGGTTTGTAAAATAATTGAGATAAGCAATAAGCTAGTTGGATATTTATGATTGGTTGCATTTGTAAGTTGTACAATGAATTATTGCTGATCCGGCTTATTGTCTATTTTTTATGTGTTCTTATTTTCCTTATAAGATTTCCGGGAAAAACACGTACGTGATTTATGAAAAACACGTACGACTTTTTGGAAAAACATGTACGTGTTTTCCGGAAAACATGATGATGTTTTTATATCACTGATATTCATGTATATATAACTTGATACCTTTGCATGGACTTATTGTGTGTTTTTTCTTCTTGTATTTGTTATTTTGTTGTTCTATCGTTTGTTTATGAATTAAAAATATTTAATTTTGCTTATCTATAATAAAGGATGAAGTCATTTATATATATACTATTAACTTCCTTGACTTTCTTTCCCTACACGACGCTCTTCCGATCTGATCAATCAGGCGGAACGCCTGTTTGATGCCTATCCGGATAGCGTAATCACTACATTGGATTCCATTCCGCTCCCGGAAGAGATGAGTCCCCGTCTGATAGCCCGTTGGTGTATGTTGTACGCACGTGCCGCCGATAAAATAGAGGACGAGATGCCTTATACGAACCAGCTTGAGATCGCCTTGAAATACTATCAAAAGAAAAAGATGCGGGAAGAGGAGGCTGAGATCGGCCTTTATCTGGGGCGTTCGTATGTGGAGGATAAGGAGTACGAGAAGGCAATGAGGGCTTACTCCGATGCGCTGAAAGTAGCGTTGGCGATTAAGAACTATAATCGTGCCGGGTATATTTGTAGTTATATGGGGGATTTGTATGAACTGGATGATCGTTATGTGTTAGCTGCAAAAAAATATAAGGAGAGCGGACGGTATTTTCGATTGGCCGGTAATATGAAAAGCTATGTGCGTTCGTTTGTGAATGAGGGAAGGAGTTATATGGATGTTGATTCTAATTATTTAGCTTTAACTATATTGAAGCGAGCAGAAGTGATAATAGATTCCTTGAGAGTAGATGAGGTTAGAAATTATGTATACAATGGTCTAGGTAATATATTTAATGTTTTGGAAAAATATGATTTAGCTGAAAAATATTTATTGAAGAGCATAAAAGAGGATTCGAGTGATACTGCTTCGGATTATTTGACCTTATCAGATCTTGAGCAAAAGCGTGGAAATTTAGAACAAGCGGAAAATTATCTTCAAAAGGCTAATAGTGTATCCATAGATAATGATTTTGTACCGGCTACTATTGCTTATCATTATTATAAAATAAATAAAGAAAGAGATGATTATAAAAGAGCTTTGTCTTTTTATGAAGAATATGTAGCAGCAGAGGATTCCCTTATGAATATAAGTAAATCTGTCGATATATATGATACAGAACAAAAATATGAACATTTGAAATTGCATAATGAAAATATAAGATTACTATTAAAGGGGCAAAGGAATTATACTTTTATATTGATATTGTTATTTTTATGTGCTTTACTCATTATTGTCTATTTAGCTACGATAAGAAGAAAGAATCGTTCACTTTTAAAACAACAAGAAAAAATTAATACTTTGAATCAAAGCATATATCAATTATATGCAGAACTTCGGAGAAAGAGTGATGAACTAATCCAATTGCAAAATACTCAGCATTCTTCGGTGAAAATGCAAGTGGAATATGAAAATGTAAAGAAAGAGGTAGATAGCTTGAGATCTCGATTATTCGAATTAAGAGAATCTAAAATTCTCAATAGTAATTTAGCTAAAAAAATAAAGAAAATATCTCAAACTGTGCAGCCTAATCATTCTGAAGCACCCGTTTCCGAAAAAATGTGGATTGATATTGAAGTTTTGATGATGGAAGTTTACCCTAGTGTTATAAAGGTACTGAAGGATGCAGGCTTGTCACCATCGGAGATGCATCTTTGTTTCCTTACATTATTTAAACTTGATTCAACAGCTATATCTATCCTTTTAAATATTATTCCTACTTCCGTCGATCGTACACGTTTGCGAGTACGAAAGAAATTAAATTGGGAAGGTAAACAAGGATTGTATGAATCTCTTGTTAATATTTAGTATGTAATAAACCTTCATTTAAGGGGCTCTACGATTGTTTGTCTATGTATTTGTTTTTATAGTCTTTGATTATCAGGTTTTTACGTTTTTTTCTTTGTCTATGTGAATTACATAATTTAACCCCTTTAGATCATATATAATCTCTAGATTTGCAACCGAAACATAACAAAAAAAGAGAGATTATGAAAAATGTAAAATGGCTACTAACAGTGTTGTTTATTTTTTCAATTTGTATTCCATCTTTTGCAGGTCATGTGCCTTTACATGGTCATCTTAAGAAAAAACAGCGATCTGTAAATTTGGATGTACCTATAAAAGCAGACATAGATGAAACTTCGAAAGTTTTGTCTTTGGAGTTTTTAGAATATATAGGAGAGGTACGAGTATCTGTTGTGGATGCGAATGGAAATATCGTTTATGAGGAGATAGTGGATACACAAGATGTTTCTTCTAGTATTATCTCATTAGATGAATGTACTTCTGGATCTTATGGACTTTATATATCAGATTCAGAAAACTACGCAGAAGGTTTTTTTAATTTATAATTGATTTTTAATTTGTAAAAGATGAAAAAGAAATTCTCAACAATGGTATTGAGTTTAACTGTTGCTTTGTTAAGCTCTTGTAATGGAAATGATATCGTAGAAGAAACTGCGATAAGTAATGTAAAAACTAAAGCAATAGAACAGGTAAAAAGTCGTTGTTCTGTAGTGGATGGTATATTACATTTCTCAAGTACTGATGATTATTATGCATTAACAGATTCTTTATGCAAATTGTCAGATGTAGAATTTGAGAACTGGGAAAATCAGAATAATTTTCTTTCTTATAGAACCTATGTTAATCGAATTATTAATGAAATAGAATCTGCACAAAATGAAAATGATGTAGATAAGGTTTCTTCTCTTTTGAAAGAGTATTCAAAATATGTTTATCTGTGTGACGAAGAATTTGTTCGTCCAGTTATTCAAGCACTTTCTTATAGGAGTGTAGTAAATAAGGATGGTGTTTTTTATTTTAACGATACCCGAAATGTGGTTGACGGACAGTATGTATATGCTAATAATCAATCAGCCAAACAACGTAGTAATCCTATAAAACATGAATATGTTGTATATAGTGCTCCATTAACGAAAGCGATACCGACTTCAACAGAAATAAATTATACAACTATTGCATATACAAAAAGTGATGGCACAAAAAGAGTTTATGGTGCTCCTAAATTAATTAGAAATATATTAAGTCTAGATAATGTAGGGAATTTTACTGTGCAATATGAGTTTTATGTGAATATAGATGGCAAAAAAAAGAGACCTACAGGTTGGAAACATTATTCAACAGGTTATGGAATAAAAGATGTTGTTTGTAGATTTAAAAATATACCATTAAGTTATACGAATGGTACAGTAAAAACAGGAGATATAACAATAACCCACCCAGAAGCGGAGGCAATTGCAGAAGGGAAAAGTGGTGAGTTTAGAATGAATGTTGGTATAAGTGTACCAAACTATACTGGAACACCGGAAACTGTGATATGTCTGCATTTTAAGGTATGGACATATGGTACGGCTCCAGAGGCTTTAGGATATAACTATTATCAAGGTAAATATAGTGGTGAGGATGAAGCTAATAAGAAAGGTAATCCTAGTGCTAAACAACTTTGCCCTCTCCATCATTTATATAATGGGACAGATTCTAGTTTAGAATAAATTTAAGTAGAGTAGTATGAGATTACTAGTATTCTTTTTAGGCTTGTGTCTCCTTGTCGCATGCGATAAAGACGATAAAGAGTTAAGTGAGAATGAAAAACTCGGAACATTGGGTTTTATTTTTGAGGATGAATTCTCAGACACGATCCCGGTTATTAAGATATCTCCAACAGATACATTACTGCCGGTTAAGATTGTGAGAGAGAGTAATCCCCAGTTAATAAATAAAACATATTCTTTTGATCGATATATACCGATCAAAGTACCGGAATCCAAGGATTCTACTCATGTACGACCGGGATATCATTATGATGTGGATGCGGAGTTGTCATTGACTGTTCCTGCTAACCAATACGAATATACTGTAACTCCATTAAGGATTTATCCTGAGCATATAGATAGGAGACTTTATATTAGTTTTGATATGGGGTATACTTATACTGGTATCCGGACTGTTCATTATTATCTGGAACCTATGAGATAATATATGATATTTTCGCTGATAAGCAGGGAAACTTTTGTTAATGTTCTCTGTTTATCGGCGAGTCATATTTCTGTCAAAGAAATGATTAATTCACTTTGTTTTACTCTTTTTATCTTTCAATGGATAAGGGTATTTTGTTTTTTCCTGTCTTAAAGATAAAATATGTAAGTTATAAAAAGAGAGAGTATGAAAAATGTGAAATGGCTAATAGCTACTTTATTTCTTATTTCTATTTGTATTCCGTCATTTGCCCAAGTAGAGCATGGCTTATTAGTAGGTGCCGGTGTTGGATTTCCTTTACAAGATAGTTGGAAACGAACTACTTGGGGTGATGAATCAAATTGGTCTTATCGGCACGATTATAAGTTAAATAGTATGATCGGTTATCGCTTCCGATTCCTTCCGGAACAGAAATTCTTTTATGATTTGGATATTACGATGGGATTTCAGAAGATGGAAACGACGAAGTATTTTCCTTATTATGAAAGTATAGAGGATGGTATATATGTTTCTAAGAAAGCTGATGTTTTCGATGAGTTTGTGATGCCTATCTCAGTAGCCACTAGTTGGAATTGGCGTTTTACCAAGAAATTCCATTTAGGTGTCGGTATCGCTCCTACGCTTTATGTACAGCCACAAGCCGTGTTTGATCTGTCCGTGATGGCGAAGGTGGGATATCGTTTAAGCAAGCATTGTGAGTTCGGCCTTTCTTATCAGTATGGCTGTTTCAATACCTTGAAGCATTTCAATAACGGACCGGCTAATGGCCGTCGTGGACATCTTTCGGATTTGATGCTCTCTGTATATGTTCCTTTTGTTTTGAAATGATGGAATAATAAAATATAGAAACACATAATGTTTTATTTAGAACCAAAACAAAGATGAATAACTGCCTATAAGAAAAGAGTACGTGAAAAGAGCCATGTATAGAGAAATAATTCTATGCATGGCTTTTGCTTGTATAATGTATAGAGATTCTCAAGAATTATTGAGGCATTTTTTGTTTGCGATATTGTCTCTCTCGTGATTAAGAACTATCTTTGACAAACTATCCAATAGTAGATGCCGAATCAAAATCAATTGACTATGAAAATAAAAAAATTGAAATTCTTCGTAAATTTGTGGTTCTTTAAGCATATCTTATAGTAAGGATCGAATATGAAAATGAGTGAAAAGGAGGTTGATACATCAAATGAACTACGGGTCTTGTCCCTGTTCTCTGGATGTGGGGGCATGGATTTAGGATTCGAGGGGGATTTTATATGTCATCGTAAGTCTATATCTCCTCAAAGTCCGTGGGTTCAAGAGGTTATCGATGAACACTGGGTTCGTTTACAGAGGAATCGTTTTCGAACGGTCTTTGCGAATGATATATTGAAAGAGGCACAAACCGCTTGGCTTCAATATATGGATCGATTCGGATATGATAAAAACGTTTATAATACAAAGAGTATCGTAGACTTGGTGAAAGAGCATCGAGCGGGGAAAAAAGTCTTCCCTAAAAATATAGATGTCGTCACGGGAGGTTTTCCTTGCCAGGATTTCAGTGTCTCCGGTAAACGTTTGGGATTTGAGTCGAATAAGGATCATACCGGGAAATTGCGTGAGGACGATGAGGCCTCGGAAGAGACGAGGGGTAAACTTTACTATTGGATGAAGCAGGTGATCGATATTACGAGACCCAAGATATTTATCGCGGAGAACGTGAAGGGACTAGTGAATCTGGGAGACGTGAAAAGTATTATTCAGAGAGACTTCGCCCATGCGGCTGGGGATGGATATATTGTTTTAGATCCTCAAGTTTTACATGCGGGCAATTATGGGGTTCCGGAGTCTAGAGAGCGTGTGATTTTTATCGGGATACGTAAGTCCGCATTAAAGGTTAAGGCTTTAAGAGCGCTTCAAGAGGAGAAGATACCCAAAGCTTACGATCCTTATCCGAGTCCGACACATGCTTGCACCGTGGAAGATAAGAAACTATTGCCACCGGTGGTTTGTCGGGATGTATTTGTAGGATTGGAGGAACCGGATAGGACAGAAGATCCATCCCAGCGGTATTATTCACAGGCGAAATATATGGGAGCTCATTGTCAAGGTCAAAAGGAGATTGCGCTGGATAATATTGGCCCGACGATTCGTTCCGAGCATCATGGAAATATAGAATACCGTCGTTTATCCCGGGAGCATGGGGGCATTATTACGGAAGAATTAGACGCCGGTTTACAAGAACGTCGCTTAACTCCTCGAGAATGTGCTTTGATACAGACGTTTCCGCCGGATTATACGTTTGTCTCCCATAAAAAGAACAGTACACGTTTTGAGTTAAGTGCCTCAGGCGCTTATAAGGTGATCGGTAACGCGGTTCCTCCAGTATTAGCGTATCATATAGCGAATCGCATACAGACTTTATGGCCGTTGTATTTTAAAAAGAGATAATATGGAAGAGGAGAATATTATTACTGTGCGTAATAGAAATCTTCAAAAAGCGGATGAGGCTTTTGCGGATTTTATGTTTATGCTGGAATCATACTTGAATGAAAAAGCAGCTGCTATTCCGGGTACGTATTGCGATTGTAAGAGTAAGGAACTGGAAAATGTAGTAGTGAACGTGATGAAAGAACTTTGCGGTAGAACTCCTTTCCGTGCGGAGGAGATACGCTTGGTTTCCGCCCAATATTTTCCGGATATTATCGCGGAGAAATATTATGGAGTTGAGGTAAAATCTACAAAAGAGAACCATTGGACATCTACGGGAAGTAGCATCGTGGAGTCTACACGTGATAAGAATGTAGAAAATATCTATATGCTCTTCGGTAAACTGGGAGGTAAGACGGCGGAGTTTAAGTGCCGTCCTTATGAGGATTGTCTTTCCGATATAGCTGTTACCCATTCTCCCCGTTATTTGATTAATATGGAATTAACGAAAGAGCAGACTATTTTTAGTAAGATGGGAGTTGCTTATGATCAATTAAGGAATGCTCCGGATTCTATAGAGATCGTTCGAAAATATTATAGGGAAAAAGCCATTAAAGCCAAAAAGAAAGCTATGCCTTGGTGGTTGGGCACTTCCGCTGAGGAAAGTTTGGAGGAGCATACGGATATGAATATAAGCCTGTGGGTGGATAATGGAGAATATGCGGATCCGGAAAGGAATAAGAGACTAAAAGCGGAGATATTTATTTTATTCCCGGAAGTAGTGAGTGGGAATTATGAGAATGCTGCCTTATGGTTATGTACGCGCCGGTCTGTTGTTAATTTTCATATGCGGGACACTTTTTCCGCAGGGGGCCAACAATTGAAACTGAATGATGAACTTCTGCCTTTTCCTTTACCGCATGTGGTTGGTGAGTTGTTAGAATCTGCGACTTTAATAAAGAACTATCTTCTTAATAGTGATGATTTAGACTTAGATATATCGGAATTCCGTCCAGAACTTATGTTGCCTAACCGATATGAGGTCTGGCTTAATGATATTTGGAAACGTATTCATCAACTAAAACCTTATAAAAGGAAAGAGACTATCGAAGAATTGGGCGGTATTTCATTGGCCGAATGGATCGATAGGAAATATACTTTGTCTGTAAAATAAAATATATCTTCTTCTCGATCGTCTCCCTAAGATCATAGATCGTATCAAGAAGCATACCTATCCCGGAAAAATACGCTGTTTTATATCTCCGCAAACGGCTTAACGACTTGTATATGGAATTAGTAGGGGATTGAGACGGTTGATTTAGAACTAATAGCGAATCAGAAGGGTTATACAAATACGTAACATTAAAGTTTAAAGCTATGAAGTTTTTTATTGACACGGCGAATCTGGACCAGATCCGGGAAGCGAATGAATTGGGAGTATTGGATGGCGTGACGACTAATCCGTCCTTAATGGCGAAAGAGGGAATCCGGGGGGTGGAAAATCAACGGAAACACTATTTGGAAATTTGCGAGATCGTGGGCGGGGATGTAAGCGCCGAGGTAATCGCTACCGACTTAGAGGGCATGATAAAAGAAGGGGAGGAGTTGGCCGCTTTACATCCCAATATAGTCGTTAAAGTACCTTGTATCGAAGCGGGGATTAAAGCGATAAAATATTTCACCAGAAAAGGCATCCGTACGAATTGTACGCTGGTTTTCTCTGTCGGTCAGGCGTTATTGGCGGCTAAGGCCGGGGCTACGTATGTATCGCCCTTTGTTGGGCGTTTGGATGATATTGCCAGCGACGGGATAGAGCTGGTACGTAAGATCGTGGAAATGTATGATTATTATGATTATGATACCCAAGTTTTAGCGGCTTCTATCCGTAGCACCCAGCATATCATCCAATGCGTGGAGGCCGGGGCGGATGTGGCTACTTGTCCTTTGTCCGCCATTAAAGGCTTATTGAAACACCCGTTAACGGATGGTGGGCTGGCTACTTTTCTAGCGGATTATAAGAAAGTAAACGGATAGAAAAAAAATAGTACCTTTGTGCGGATTAATTCGTAAACGCATTTAAAAGATTACTATCGTGGCAAAAGTTGTGGAAACCCCTTTGATGAAGCAGTATTTCGATATAAAAGCGAAACATCCGGACGCTATCCTTTTATTCCGGGTTGGAGACTTTTACGAGATGTATGGCGAGGACGCCGTGATTGGCGCGGAAATACTGGGTATCGTACAGACCAAACGTGCGAATGGCGTAGGGCAGCATGTTGAGATGGCGGGATTTCCACATCATGCCTTGGATTCTTATCTGCCGAAGTTGGTGCGGGCCGGAAAGCGTGTGGCTATTTGCGACCAGCTGGAAGACCCTAAGTTGACGAAGAAACTGGTGAAGCGGGGTATTACGGAATTGGTGACTCCCGGTGTTTCCATCAATGATAATATACTGAATCATAAAGAGAATAATTTCTTGGCCTCTATCCATTTCGCCAAGGAGGTATGTGGTATTTCTTTCTTGGATATCTCTACCGGCGAGTTCATGACAGCGGAGGGTTCCATCGATTATATCGACAAATTACTCAATAATTTTTCCCCGAAGGAAGTGTTGATCGAACGGGGAAACAAGAAGCGTTTCGAGGAGGCTTTCGGTCCTCGTTTCTTTATCTTTGAGCTGGATGACTGGATCTTTACGACCTCGGCTGCCGAGGATCGCCTGTTGAAGCATTTCGAGACGAAGAACTTGAAGGGTTTTGGCGTACAACACTTGAAATTAGGTATTATCGCTTCCGGGGCGATTCTGTATTATCTGGACCAGACCCAGCATACGCATATTTCCCATATCACCGCTTTATCCCGTATCGAGGAGGATCGATACGTCCGCTTGGATAAGTTTACGGTACGCAGCTTGGAACTGGTGGGTACGATGAACGATGAGGGAACAAGCTTGTTGGACGTGATCGATAAGACGATCTCGCCGATGGGCTCTCGTATGCTTCGCCGGTGGATACTATTCCCGCTAAAGGATGTAAAACCGATCCAAGAACGCCAAGAGGTCGTGGATTATTTCTTCCGTGAACCGGAAACAAAGGAGTTGCTGGATACGCAGTTGGAGCAGATCGGCGATTTGGAACGTATTATCTCCAAGGTGGCTGTCGGCCGTGTATCTCCTCGTGAGGTGGTTCAGCTAAAGGTCGCGCTTCGTGCGATCGAGCCGATCAAGGAGGCATGTATGGCGAGCGGGGAACCCAGCTTATGCCGGATCGGGGAGCAATTAAACGCTTGCGCCTTGATCCGCGACCGGATTGAGAAAGAGATTAATAACGATCCCCCTTCTTTGGTCAATAAGGGAGGAATTATAGCGAAGGGTGTCAACGAGGAATTGGATGACTTGCGTGCCATCGCTTATTCCGGCAAGGATTATTTGTTGAAGGTACAGCAGCGCGAGATCGAATTGACGGGTATCCCAAGCTTGAAGATCGCTTTCAACAACGTCTTCGGCTATTATATAGAGGTACGTAATACCCATAAGGATAAAGTCCCGGCGAATTGGATCCGTAAACAGACCTTGGTGAACGCCGAGCGCTATATTACCGAGGAGTTGAAGGAATACGAGGAGAAGATATTAGGGGCGGAAGAAAAGATCCTTGCTCTGGAGACCCGCCTTTTCAATGAGCTGGTATTGGCCTTGACGGAGTATATTCCGCCTATCCAGATGAACGCGAACTTGATCGGGCGTATCGATTGCCTTTTATCTTTCGCCAAGGCCGCGGAGGCAAATAAGTATATCCGTCCGATCGTGAGTGATTCCGACAAGATCGACATAAAGGGAGGTCGCCACCCGGTAATCGAGAAACAACTGCCCTTGGGAGAACCTTATATCGCCAATGATGTCTATCTGGATGACGAGAAACAACAGATCATCATTATCACGGGTCCGAATATGGCCGGTAAGTCTGCCTTATTGCGTCAGACAGCCTTGATTACGCTCATGGCGCAAATCGGTTGCTTTGTTCCGGCCGAGAGCGCCCATATCGGTATCGTGGATAAGATATTTACCCGTGTAGGCGCCTCGGATAATATCTCGGTGGGTGAGTCTACTTTTATGGTCGAGATGAATGAGGCTTCCGATATATTAAATAATATGACTTCCCGGAGCTTGGTGCTTTTCGACGAGTTAGGGCGGGGTACCAGTACCTACGATGGCATATCAATCGCTTGGGCGATCGTGGAATATATTCATGAGCACCCGAATGCGAAGGCGAAAACGCTGTTCGCTACCCATTACCACGAGCTGAACGAGATGGAGCAGATGTGCCCGCGCGTGAAGGAGATGGAGTGTGCCTTTAAGCGGATCAAGAACTATAACGTATCGGTCAAGGAAGTAGGGAATAAGGTGATATTTTTGCGTAAGTTGATACCGGGAGGAAGCGAGCATAGCTTTGGTATCCACGTGGCGAAAATGGCCGGTATGCCTAAAAGCATCGTGAAGCGTTCGAATGAGATCTTGAAGCAGTTGGAGTCCGAGAATCGTCAGGAAGGCATCGGCGGTAAGCCTGTAAAAGCGATCGCCTCTGCCGCCGAGGGGTATCAGCTGAGTTTCTTCCAGTTGGATGATCCGGTGTTGAGCCAAGTACGGGATGAGATCAAGAACTTGGACGTGAATAATCTTACCCCCTTGGAAGCCTTGAACAAACTGAGTGAGATTAAGCGGATTATTACGGGGAAATAATCCGCTTGATCGTATTACCGATGATTGGTAATCGTTTACTTTTTAGGTCTCACCAACACTACCACCCGGTTGTCATCCTCTTCCAATGTTGCGGCCACCTCTTTTAGTTTGCCTTTCAGCTTTCCCCTTTTATAGTCCTGGCAAAGTTCGGAAGCATTGATGGTAGAGCACAATTCGCCTTTTGAATTGATGGGAGGAAATGTCACCATATAGATTTCTTTCTTATAAGAATAATCATCGTTGTATGTGATATAGTTGAAAAATTTCTTTTCTTGCGTATCGTATGCGAAGTACTTTCTCGGGAAACCTTCTCCGGTGTTAAAATCATATATATTCGTTACGCTTTCCATGAAATAATAACGATCGGAAATCAATCTTAAGACGACGAAAACGCCCGGATCCATGGTGTGGATAGGGGGTGTTCGTGCGATAAGCGGGCGCAAACTGTAATCAGGCATTAAGGTGTATACCGTATCTGAAGAGGCCTCAAATAGAATCCAATTACCCTTAAAAGGAATTATACTGTTATACGGACCTGGTCCAGCTGCTCTTGTTTCTCCTTTATCATAAAGTCTTTCAACGATATGGAATAATTGCTTCTCTTTATATGGAACCGTGATTTCTTTCGTTATACTTCCATCTTGCTTCGACACAAGCAAGAACGGTACCTCAAAATTAAACTTATCATAGCAAATCAAGTTGTCCTTGTCATAATCAAGCATTTCCACGTAAAACGAACTTTTCTCGCTTCTTTGATTCAGACTTCGTTTGAAATTTCCTTCCAAATCATAGACCCTTATCTTTTTCGCATGAAAATCATTTACGAAAATCTCTTCGTTTTCTTCATCTAACGAAACCGATCTCATAGACACGTATTCTTCTCCACCTTGTCCCTTGCGATTTATTTTGCGAATAGCTTTTCCGTTCCGGCCATATACGAAAATATTGCCATCATCGTAAAAGTTTGTCACGATTATGTATTTCTCGCCAACCGCCTGCACGCATGCCCGATTGATAAACTCATCGTTTGTTTCCAGCGGAATATACTCCACATCCATGAAGTCTTGAAGGACCAACTCTTTTTTGGTTGAATAACTATCGTTTACATCCACGGTTATAAGACCATCGGTCGATGAATGGTCGCCTCCACATCCAGCCATTACAAACAGGATGATTATCCCTGTAAAAATGAATCTTTTCATATGCGTATGATTTTTGTTTAACTTATGGTGGTGAAGATTCTATAAAAAGCCGATGGTTTTCACGAAATTATCCTATTATTTGTTGATCTCACTGGTAATTTCTTGCACATCTTGGAGCGTAAAACGCCCTAACAATTGCATGACGCTGAAGCTCCCGTCGTCCATGTCGGCTATCATGATCAACTCCTGTATCAGTTCTCCTTGTTGCTTGACGTAGAAATTGGCTTTGGTCTTTCCATCTTTTACTCGCATGAGTTCTTCATGATCCTTTCCGATCAAGGCTTTGAACTCACCTCGCATTCGTTCCCTTAAATCCGCTTTTTGGGTGGTGAGTATTTGCAGGGATTCTATTTTCCCTTTCAGGTTGGCAAGGTTGAGTCCGGCGGTTTCCATGACCGGCATCATCTGAAACATCTTTTTGGAGATATATACGGAAGTAACATCGTCCATATCCGCATATTTGTCGAAAAGCTTGTTCTGGGCAAAACAGATATTCACGCAGCAGAGAAGCAGTATTGTATATAGTTGTTTGAGTCTCATTGTATTAATCATTTAAATGTTTATTTACGATCTTGTTTATTTTTGTGATCTCTTGACTGGCTTCATTGACCTGCCCGAGACCTTTGTTTAAATTCCTAGACATGAACGCCAAGGCATTTTGGGCTACGACAGCTGCCTCTTCAGGATCGGTAAAGGTATCGGCCATAACGGGAGCCGGACGATTTGTCTCCGTGAAGATGAGGAATAGGGCGCCAAGAATAGCGGCGGCGATTCCGCTTATCCAATAGAAGGAACGTCTTCGTGAGACTCGGGGAGATATCTCTTCTTGGGCTAGGAAGTCGATTTGTCGTTCCAGCCTTTCGGAAAGTCCCTCCGGTAAGGCTAAATCCTCTTGGAGTGCCTTGTTTATTAGTTCATCTATCTTTTTATCATCCATGACAACTTGCTTTTTCTAGTTTCTCCCGGATCAATTTGCGTGCCCGGGAAAGTAATGTTCTTATATTAGAGGAGCTAAGCCCTGTAATCTGTTCAATGTCCTCATAGGAACAATCCTCAATACCACGCAGGCGGATTACCTGCCTCTGGTTCTCGGGGAGCTGTTCTATCAGTTCTTGTATACGCCGGATATCCTCTTTTTCTTCCAATTCCTTTTCCGGCGAGGAGTCGGTCGTTAATAGAACGGTCTCCAATGCCTCTTCGTTGTCTCTTCGGCTTGCTTTGGGCGAGCGCAGGAAATCCAGACAAAGATTTTTGACCAATGTTATGGAAAATGCTTCCGGATTCTGGATATCTCCCAGCTCATCCCTTTTATTCCATAATTTGCAATAGGCATCTTGAAGTATGTCTTCCGCATCCGCTTTATTGTCTAATAAGGCATAAGCGATCCGATAGAGTTTAGGATGAAAGGGTAGGAACCGTTGTTTAAAAACATCAACGTCCATCAGTATCGCCCTTAATAATTTCCAGTTTTGTGCTCATTGATTACCCGGTCTAGATCGGACGGGCTGATCTTTCCTTTGATACGGATTAACGCATTGTCGCTTCCTGTCGTGAATATGACCAGTTCACGGATCATATCCTCTTTTATTTTGACAAGAACTTTCGTGCGACTGTCCCTTTCATTTGCCGTGACCATCGTCTCATAATCAGGATCTCTCAGGTTCCGTATGGCGGTAGACAGTCGGTCTTTCACCTCTTGGGCACAATTATCAAATTCAAGGATCTCTATACCGTTTACTCCCATTGTCTCGGTGAACAGGCTGGCTAGCTTCATCGTTATGTTTCCGATATTTACGGAAGTAACATCGCTTTCACCCCGGAAAGCATTGAATAATTGATCCATCTTCTGCTGCCCGTATCCTACTTGGCTGATAAGGAGGATGGCCAGTAACACTAGTAATCTTTTCATTGTAATTGACTTTTTCGTTAATACTATGTTTTTGGATCGCCCTTCGTCCGTGCGCCTTAGAGTGGGGGCTTTCACAAAGAAGACGGGATAAGGGATTTGTTTGTTACAAAAATAGGCAAAAAAGATTAGAGTCCGGGCGTATTTATTCTCGATAGGCTTTACGGTAAGAATGAAAAGTTCCATAGATTAGTACTCTTATTTTATATACTGATTATTTTTTCTTCAGTTTAGGTGTCCATATATAGGCGACGGAATCGTGTAACCTGATATCTTTACCATCGAAATATAACTTATAGGAATATTTATATCCTTTATTCCAGCAGGTGCCTTCCGGAATGATGTATTTGTAAGTTCTTCCATTGATAGTAAAGATCGCCTCAACTTCTTTTTCCCGGATAGGAGAGTAGGTAGGGACTATACGGATATTTTGCTCCTCCGCTTTCGCGTGTCGTAAAGTTACGGATGGATCTATTGTAAGTAAAGTGGCTTTATATGCCCCGGGAGTTCCTTTGATATTTCCGGTTACGATATCCATTGTCCCGGTATATTGCAAGGTATTACCTCCCGCACGGTTACCGATCTGTATGGAGGTTAGCTTGAATAGCCCGTTGATGTCCGAATCTTGATATATTTCGAATGAGAGAAGCGATAATGCGTAATTCATGGAGAGTTTCGCTAGCGGAGATTTACGGTTGACCTCTTTTTGGCCTTGCGAGAGCCTCCCATATTTATAAGAGGGGGTTTCTGCCGCGATTGGGGATATTTTGATCGGTATGGAGGTAGGATCTAACGGTATTTGTACTTTATAAGGTGAGTAAGCGTAGATCATGACCGGTCGATTAGATCTAAGGAATACCTGCGGTGTTTGTTTCCATTTTAAAGAACCTTTTGATGAGCCTACAGCCTTTGATTTTACGTTTTTATAAAGAGATGCGCCTTTATATAAACTGTCTTGATTACCATAGGTTATAAATAATCCTATTTCGGACCCTTCGGGCAGAATTTCGGTGAATACTGAAGAACCTGCCGTATAGGACCGGGTGGTCATTTCAAGAACTGACTTTCGTGCGGTTGATTTCTCTTTGGACATCCACTGCTGATTTTCATGACATCCGGTAAAGATGATTAACAAGATCGTAATTAATAATAATTTGTTCATTTTGTCTAATGTTTTAATGGAACCTTTCAAACAATAAACATTTGAGCCAATATAGTTTATTATTCTATTACTATTAATTATTATTCCTGTTATAAAATGATATTTTTATATATTATATAGTAACGATTGTTTTATCCTCTTAATACGCAAAGTAACCTGCTTTATTGTATACTATAATAATCAATATATCCAAGAGATATAAAGTTATTATTAAACGGGTCTCGTCCTTGTAATAGTCAAATAGAAGAGTGTTTTTGGCGATAAGTTGAGAGGGAATGATAACCCTTGAATGTAAAAGGGTATTTGGACGAGACCCGTTGTTTCTCTTATTGAGAGAATATATAGAGTCGGCTGAATGAAAAACACATCGTACGGGTAGTGACCCCGATGGTCTAATTCGCCGGAATGATAGAGCCAATTGTTATTTTCAGTGTAGTTGCCGGTGGCAAACGGATCAAAGCTTGCCACGGCATTACACCTTAATAACCACAACATAAAAAACTTACATGATATTGCCAATCAATCCTTCGTCGTTACCCGGTAACCAGTCTGTGATAGAGACGTCTCGCAATTGTAACGACCTTCCGTTAAAGCTTAGCTTATATAAATATTTTTTCCCTTTTTCCCATTGGGTGTTAGCGGGTATGTCAAATTTGTAGGTTTCTCCGTTGATCGTGAATAAGGTCTCCACGTCTCCGGTTCCGATCGTGCCGGAAGGTGGAATTACCATGAGCCGCATAGGATCACAATATTTCTCGTTGATGAGGGTAACCGGATTCGTCAAGGATAATACCGTGGATGCGGACGTGCTACGGGCGGTAGAACCGATGATATCGCCCGTCGTGATATCGAGGGTTCCTTCGCTGACTAAAGTTGTTCCACCGGGCTTATTTCCTACTTGAACGGAACTTATAATAAAGGCACCTGTCTTGCCTTTGCTTAGGTTCAGCTGGAAAGATATAAGCGATAGGGCATGATTCATGCTGAGTAATACAAGTGGCGAGGTACTGTTGACCGCTTTTTGTCCGATCGCATGGGTTCCATACATATAATCATCGGTCTCCAATGCGTTCGGGGCCAGTTTAACAGGTATCTGCCGGGCGTTAAAATTTATATCTTCTTGATATGGATAATATGCGTATATCGTAGCTTCATTAGAGTCAAGGATCACTTCCGGACTCTGTTGCCACCGGATTTTTCCATTCACTCTATAAGCTTTTACGCTTACGTTTTTATAAGTGGATATGCCATTGTATAAATCGTCGACTGTACCGGACGTGATTTGTAGTCCGAGCATAGAGCCTTCTTTAAATTCTTGTATAAAATTGGTGGATTTTGTAGTTAGGATACGAGTCGTTATTTGGAGTGGTTTTTCATTCCAGCCGATATTCTCAAGACCTCCGAAGTCTTTGTCGTTGGAGCAACCCCAAAAGCTTAAAATCATACTGGTAAAGAGTACTAAATTTCTCATTATTTTACTTATTTTTGTGTGAAACTTCTGGATGCAAATATCGGGTGGTTAAGGGGAAAGGGAGGTGCATACGGTCTAAAACGTCGGTGAAATCGTATAAAATTAGATCGTTCAAATTGTCTAAGGCGTTCATATTGTTAACTGAGGAGTCAAAAAGAACATTCGGGGGGGCGTATTGTTTAATAGATAGGAGGTAGTGTTATTATGTTGGATAAAATTCAGTTTCTACTAAGCTTACAGATATTAGGCTTTTGTGTTTTTGGTGGTATTACCCTGCTACTACGGGCCCGTGAGAATAGGGCAAAACAGATTTTGGGGTGGAGTATGTTATTATGGGCGTTTTTAGCGGCGGTACGAGTATCGGTTAACCTGTATTTAGAGGATTCAAAAGAGATATTTCATCCGGATGTGCTGATTATGGGATGTATTGTGGTAGCTACATTAGCTTGTTACGTGATAGAAGTGTTACGACCTTGCTATATGACCGTTCGCCGTTTCTTTATTTTTACCAGTCCGATATGGGTATTGGGTATTTCTTTTTTGATTTACCGGCTATCCGGTGGAAATATTCATCGTTATAACTCTTTTGGCGAGGTATTCGATACCTTGAATCTGGATGTGGTTATAAGGCTTTTGATTTTATTTTTCACGCTTCTGTATATGATCGTTCCTATTTATCTGATCTTGCGCTATAGTGAGGGATTTAAGGTGTATTTAAGGGAAAATGTATCGGACCCGGAAGATTATGATCTGGACTGGTTGAAAAAGACCATGCTGATCCTTTCTTCTATGTATATTTTTTATTTGGTATTGTTGTTTACGGATCGGGTTAGCCTATATGTAATCGACAAAACGTTTTTATTGGTTTTATGGTACTATTTCTTTTATAAGGCCTTTTTCCTGCACTTTAGGAATCCAATATGCTCTATTTCTTA
>OGOA01000774.1_pt1 | contig 19669 bp, 13 predicted proteins | sample 1573621 | NCBI WGS metagenome assembly OGOA01 (sample SAMEA2581917, study PRJEB24529) | metagenome | biome: Human gut stool | place: China | collected 2011
GCTGTTCAAAAATTTGTTATGCTTTAGAACAGTTTTGTAGGGATTACCATGTAACGGAAAAATAGGAAATGCACCATAGCTCATAGTAGCTACGAAACATCTCCTATTATGTGTTTTTGTTTAGGTATTAAGGGAATATTTCATCCCCCTTACACCCACTGGTGAGTGCCATTGTAACATGGATGTTTAGGAGGCGTCAAGGAAAATGTTACAAAATTGTTACATCTTTCTGATGTATCTACTGGGTATTTTATCTGCCAGCCATACTTTTTCATTGCCGAAGTAAAATTTTATTCCGTCATTCCATGCCATTTTTGCATCAATGATTAATATACACGGCTTATCATCATGGCGCATTCCCACATTTTCAGCAGTCTCAATATCTTGTGATAAATGAACATATTGCCTACTCTGAGGTAATAAACCATTTTCATTGATTGATTCTAAAAATCGCCTTGCTGTACCATGATACAAAACATCTGGTGGCACCTTTTCTTCTTTTAAAATTTTCATTGGTATTGAATGTCCATAAAATGCCCTGATTCTCCCATCTGCAAGTTCATGGCGTTTCTTCTCAGATTTTTCAATCATCTCCTTCAAATCTGCTTCACAGATGTTGCTCCATTTCACGGTTCTATGCAATGCATCTAAAAGCTGTTCAACTGGAACCCATCCTTCTTCGTCCATTTCTAGTTCATATTCCCATGGTGCATGGCGTAAAGCATAAGAAATCTCCCTACTTAAATCCATATCTTTCATTCCGTTTCCTCCATAAGTTCAAATTCTATCATGGTTTCAACAACATCTTCTAGCCATTTCCACACATTCTCATATATCTTCCGTTGTTCATAGCCACTTGAAGCAAAATCATGAATCACATATACTTGTTCTCCTTTTCCAACTTCAAAACACGCTATGTCGTCACAGTCCCCTCTTCGCGCAAATGGAATTAGATTTCTTTCAGGATATCTTTTTTGCAAGCCAGCAAGCCTGATTCTTACACTTTCTTTATCCATAAAATACCAGACATCAAAATTTGTAAGATTTAATTCTAATAATTTAATAATTGATTTGGGATATACAAAGTTATTAGGTCTTTCATATTCTTCTAATAATTCTATCATTTAATTACCGCTCCATCCAATTATATTTGAACCTAATGGATATGTGTTTCTATATCCGCTATTTTGTTTACCTATCCTTAATAATACAGCATCCCCCCATGTCTGTGGAACCCCTTTTGGTGTTGTAAGCCTTTCAATTAAATCTAAATCCTGTGGTAACACTTCATCAAAAGCATGTACATTGGCTTGCACATCTATTTCTGCGTAACGAGCTGCTAATACTCTTGTATTATCAATAGTTGTCAAATTACCATCTGGCATTCTAACAACATCAATTGGGTCTCCATCCCAGCCTTTTGCTTTCATGCTATCAATAATTTCACTTGCACCATTAACTGAGCTTTGACTAAATCTAATGTCATTCGGATTAATAGTTGCTGTACCACTCTCAGCTCCATTATTTGCGGGATAATATGGTACCAATTCCGTACAATTACTACTTGACTTCCCATAGCTGGTCTCATCAACACTTTCACTAATTTTCCCCTGCGGAGGACAAGCTTTCCTTTCATACCCACTCGGATCATCATACACCACTGGGTTATTCCCGCAGTACGCATACAGATTCAGTCCATCCCCCTGATAGACGTCTTCCTGCATGAAACGCCCGGCAACCGGATTATAATACCTCGCCCGCAGGTAATACTGCTCTGTCAGTTCATCATACTGCTGGCCCGTATAACGGATGCGGTTATTCAGCTGTTCTGTGGTCTCAAGGGGTATGCCAAAGGCATCATACTGATAGCTGTTCCGGATTTCTCCCTGTCCATCAGTAACAAATACCGTACTGAGCTGTTCGTCCCTGTGGTAGTAGGACAGTTCCTGTCCTCTGCGGAACGCTTCCATCCCTGCCCCGAGGTGATAACTGATCTCCTGCTCTTCTCTTCCCTCCTCCTGCAGAAGCTCTCCATCGTGGTATACAAAGCTGGTTCTCCTGCCGTTTTCCAGCAGTTCAAAACGCAGGCCTTCCGCGTCATAGCGGTTCTCCTGCACGTTGCCGGTTTCAGTTTCCACCCTTGTCTGCTGGTGGCGGCTGTTATAGGAGAACAGGCGGATTCCGGCTGCATTTTTCTCCTCTATTATACCGCCCTGACGGTCATAAGAAAACTGTTTTCTATCGGCAGGGCTTTCCTCTGCAATTAGCTGGTTCTTCGCATTATAAAGATAGCGGATTTCTCCCTGTACATCCGTCTTCCGGATTCTGTTTCCGGCTTTGTCATAGGCATAGCAAACAGAAGCGCCGTTCCGCCGCTCTTCCAGAAGCTGTCCCCGGACATCATAATTGTAGGAGAGATCCAGCGCATCATTCCCTGTGGTGATTTCGGAAGTGATGCCGCCCAGAGCTGCCTGTGTGCCTGTCTTCGCCGTGCGGTTTCCGTTGCCGTCATACCGGTATGCAAAGGAGAGCAGGACATTTTCACCCGCTCTGGTTTCCAGCGTGCGGACGTTTCCGTCCCCGTCATAGGTATAGGCGGTCTTCACGCCATTGCCGTAACGGATATCGCAGATGCGGTTCAGGGCATCGTAGCCGTAGCGCACTTCCAGTCCGTCATCATTAAAGATGCGGCTTCGTCTGCCCAGAATGTCATACTCATACCGGGTGCAGACTCCCTCGGGATCCCTGATCTCCGTGATCTGCCCTGCCCTGTCATGGGTATAGGAAACTAAGCGTTTCCCGTTGGAACGCTTCTCTTTCAGGTTACCATATGCATCGTAGATGTATTCATAGGACTTTCCGTCGCAGACAGCACGGGTCACCCGGCCCAGGCTGTCATAGTGCCAGGTGCTGATGTTGGTATGTTTTCCTTCTGCATCGGACGCCTTCTCATACACAGGCTGTCCGAATACGTTGCAGGCGCGCTGCAGCTGTCTTCCGTCCCGGTCGATATGCAGGGACAGGTTGCCCTCCTCGTCATACCGGAAGGTCTCTGTGAATCCCAGCTGGTCAATTCTCTCGCTGACCTTGCCGAGACTGTTATAACGGTACTGCACTGCATTGCCGTTGCCATCTATAGTCCTGCTGATCTGTCCGGCGGGGGTGTACTCGTAGCCTTCCTTCACCCCGTACGCAGTTCCTGCGATCTGGCCTCTGGCATTGTACTGGTATACTGCACGTTAGAAGAAGTTTTATACCGTTTATGCACCTAAAATACATTTAAATAAAATAACAACATAAGACGCTATTTTCAAAAGATTTTATCATTTGTCACTATAGGCAATATCCACACATATGCATCGTTAATTATTCCTCTATTTCCTTCATTGCTAGATCCACAATTTCATCAACAGTTGCATTTGAAGGTAATCCTACTAACTCAGGGTAAAATAATAAATCACTGCCCCCTGAATGATTTATATTTTTTTCAAATTTTAATACTAGCGCATGTATCTCTTTCTCTGATAGCAACTCGTTCGTACTTTTATTACGCATAGTTGTTATTGTTTCAACCAAGTCAACCAATTCTTCCCGTGTCATTTTTTGAGACATATTACCACTCCTTTTTTCAATCTTTTACTATTTCTTACAAGTTTTTTGTTGATTTTGCTCTTTCTTTTGTTCATCAATTTCTGCATGAATCTCATCGTGTGTTTTAGGTGCTACTATTTCTAAATTATCTAAATTGTAAACATCACCTCCATCCTCTACAGGTTTTACATGATGTATATTATACTTTTGTTGACTATAACTCTCACCTGTTTGTAAGTTTCGAGGAGCATATGGAGCCTGCAATCCTAGCATAAAATTTTGATTCCTAGTTGAAAATTCCGCTGCATAAGATGAATTACCAATAGCCTCATATATTGCACCTCTAAGTTCGTCAAAGGAAGAAAATTCCTTACCAACCAATTGCTGTGCTACTTCCTGTGGGATGGCAATTGTTGTGAAATCAGAGTTTCTTATAGTATTTCCTGTCAAAGGTACAGAACTCGTAAAAAGTCCAGTTACAATACCTGGTGTATTTTTCTTTTGACTAGCACTTAATCCGACTAAATTGGATGGATCTATATACTCCCAAGGATCTAATGTAGAAGCATATCCACTCGGATCGTAATACACCACCGGATTATTCCCGCAGTACGCATACAGATTCAGTCCATCCCCCTGATAGACGTCTTCCTGCATGAAACGCCCGGCAACCGGATTATAATACCTCGCCCGCAGGTAATACTGCTCTGTCAGTTCATCATACTGCTGGCCCGTATAACGGATGCGGTTATTCAGCTGTTCTGTGGTCTCAAGGGGTATGCCAAAGGCATCATACTGATAGCTGTTCCGGATTTCTCCCTGTCCATCAGTAACAAATACCGTACTGAGCTGTTCGTCCCTGTGGTAGTAGGACAGTTCCTGTCCTCTGCGGAACGCTTCCATCCCTGCCCCGAGGTGATAACTGATCTCCTGCTCTTCTCTTCCCTCCTCCTGCAGAAGCTCTCCATCGTGGTATACAAAGCTGGTTCTCCTGCCGTTTTCCAGCAGTTCAAAACGCAGGCCTTCCGCGTCATAGCGGTTCTCCTGCACGTTGCCGGTTTCAGTTTCCACCCTTGTCTGCTGGTGGCGGCTGTTATAGGAGAACAGGCGGATTCCGGCTGCATTTTTCTCCTCTATTATACCGCCCTGACGGTCATAAGAAAACTGTTTTCTATCGGCAGGGCTTTCCTCTGCAATTAGCTGGTTCTTCGCATTATAAAGATAGCGGATTTCTCCCTGTACATCCGTCTTCCGGATTCTGTTTCCGGCTTTGTCATAGGCATAGCAAACAGAAGCGCCGTTCCGCCGCTCTTCCAGAAGCTGTCCCCGGACATCATAATTGTAGGAGAGATCCAGCGCATCATTCCCTGTGGTGATTTCGGAAGTGATGCCGCCCAGAGCTGCCTGTGTGCCTGTCTTCGCCGTGCGGTTTCCGTTGCCGTCATACCGGTATGCAAAGGAGAGCAGGACATTTTCACCCGCTCTGGTTTCCAGCGTGCGGACGTTTCCGTCCCCGTCATAGGTATAGGCGGTCTTCACGCCATTGCCGTAACGGATATCGCAGATGCGGTTCAGGGCATCGTAGCCGTAGCGCACTTCCAGTCCGTCATCATTAAAGATGCGGCTTCGTCTGCCCAGAATGTCATACTCATACCGGGTGCAGACTCCCTCGGGATCCCTGATCTCCGTGATCTGCCCTGCCCTGTCATGGGTATAGGAAACTAAGCGTTTCCCGTTGGAACGCTTCTCTTTCAGGTTACCATATGCATCGTAGATGTATTCATAGGACTTTCCGTCGCAGACAGCACGGGTCACCCGGCCCAGGCTGTCATAGTGCCAGGTGCTGATGTTGGTATGTTTTCCTTCTGCATCGGACGCCTTCTCATACACAGGCTGTCCGAATACGTTGCAGGCGCGCTGCAGCTGTCTTCCGTCCCGGTCGATATGCAGGGACAGGTTGCCCTCCTCGTCATACCGGAAGGTCTCTGTGAATCCCAGCTGATCAATTCTCTCGCTGATCTTGCCGAGACTGTTGTAGCGGTACTGCACCGCATTACCGTTACCGTCTATAGTCCTGCTGACCTGTCCGGCGGGGGTGTATTCATAGCCTTCCTTCACCCCGTCCGCAAAGCCAATGCCTGTGATGCGTCCCCAGCTGTCCACGTCATAGGAGATGGGATTCCGGTTGCCGTCCACAACTCCCGTGATCTGCCTTCTGGCATTATACTCATACTGCTGGAGGATGCGCTGATGGTTCCCCGAACGCCGGACATCCTTGATCTTTCCGTCCAGTTCATAGGAAAGCTCTGTCCGGTTTCCAAACGTATCCTCTTGGATAACCGGCTGATTCCGCAGATTGTAGGAAAGCTCCTGTACCACTTCTCCTAATGCATTGGTGGTACGGATGCGGTTGCCGCGGCTGTCATAGGTGTAGGATACCCCCGCCCCGTCATCACTCTCCGGCTCGTAGCCGTAGGGACGGATCTCTTTCCGCAGCCTGTCATTCCGGTCATAGAGATAGCGGGTCACCCCTCCTGCCGGATTGGTTCTGTGGGTCGCCCGGTCTTTCAGGTCATACCGGGTGCTGCTCTCCAGACATTCCCCGTCCGTTCCCAGAATGGCCTGTTTCAGCACATTTCCGGCCGCATCATAGGCATACTGCACCCGTCTGTCGATACCGTTCTTTCTGTCAAGGACTCTCTCCTCGGTCAGGCGGTCGTCCGCATCGTAGCTTCTGTGGATCTCGGAGCCCTTCGGGGTGGTGATCTTTGTCAGGTTGCCGTTGGCATCGTAGGCATATCTTGTAACGGCGGCCTGTACCGGGCCGTTGCCCTGGATTTCCTCCGTCCGCTGAACAAGCCACCCGTTTTTATTGTAGGCATAATGAATAACACTATGAACACCGTCCGCAATGACACGCTCTTCCAGCGTTACATTTCCCAGACAGTCATAATCGTAGCGCATTTTTGCCCCAAAGTCATCTTTCACTACATTCAGATGATTGTTTTTATCGTAGGAAAAATGGATCCGGTGCCAGCCATCCGGCTCTCCGTCCCGTTCTACTTCCTGTTGTCCGTAGGCCTCCTCCACCTTATTGCCCTGACTGTCATAGGTGTAGGCGATGACACGGTACAGCGCAGGATCGGTCTCCTGCACTTTTATCTGTTCCCGGATCTTCCAGCCCAGATCATTATAGGTATAGAGGACCTCCTTTCCTTCGCCGTCCACTTCCCGGAGGATCTGTCCGTGCCCGTTGTACTCGTAGGTGTGCAGGATGTTCCCCCCGGGATCCTGTACTTCTGTCATCCGGCCGCAGGCGTCATAGGCATAGCGGTAGCCATTGCCGTCATCCGAATCTGCATCATAAGATTCCGGCTGTACCTGTTTGATCATGTTGCCATCCGCATCATAGAATCTCCGCTCCACACCTCCGTCCGGATAAAGGATACGGATGCAGTTCCCGTCAGAATTGTACTCATAGCGGGTTCCTTCTCCCTCTTCGCCTTTCAGGGCATAGCTGACCGGATGGATCCGGCTGGTGATGTCCCCGTCAAAGTTACGGAATACACGGTGATGTTCCTGCAGGGGAGATATGGTATCTACCACACGTTCCAGAAAATCGTGGCGGTACTCATAGCCGCTCTCTTTCTTTTCCCACTGCACGGGTGGATAGTAAGTGGTCAGATTGCCCATGCGGTCATAGAATCTACGGGTGGTGTAGCCTTCCCCGTCGATGCGGCTGGTGACAAAGTTCCTGGAATTGTAAGCCAGCTCCACCGTGCCGTAAGTATTGCTGATGGACAGTCTGCGGCCTACGGTATCGTAGCCGTAGGCAGTCTCCTCCCCCTTCGGCGTAATGACACGGCTGGGGTATGCCCGGTTGGCTTCATATTCCTTAAGGCTTTCGTTTCCGAGGGCATCCCGCTCCAGAATGCATCTTCCCCTGAAATCATACTTCCGGGCCGTTTCTTTCCATTTGCCCTCTTTGATCTTTTCCATCGTCCTGACCGGATTGTGTTCCTGGTCATAAGTATAGAGGGTCTCTCTTCCGTCGCTGTCCCATGTATGTACCAGATCATGGTTCTCATTATATTCATGGTGCACTTCAAAGCCATCCGGGAATTTTTCCCGGATGCTTCTTCCATAGGCATCGTACTCCCACTCTTTCCTGCTGCCCAGACGACTGATTTCTTCCACCTTTAAGTTGTCATCCGAATACTGATAGGTCTGAAACGAACCATCCTCATAAATTACCCGTTCCTTCAGAAACCGGTTATTGTATTCATAGATCTCCGTCTTGCCGGTTTCGCTGTAATAAATGGTATTCCTGCGATGAGTATCATCATAAGTAAAGATCTGGTACACACCGCTTGAAAAGTTCTGACGGGTGACCCTGCCCTTCACGTCATACTCGTTCTCCAGATAACAGCTTCCGTTCTGATCCGTAACAGAAGAAATATGTCCGTTTTCATCATATTCGTAGTGGGTAATCCCCTCGTCCGTATGCACCACATCCACCAGAAGATCGCCCTCATAGCGATACTGGGTCCTGCGTCCGATCTCATCCGTAATCTGCAGAATACGCCCACCCCGGCACTCTACCTGAAGTACATTGCCCAGGGGCGTAACGATCCGTTCCAGCCCCTCTTCTCCATAGGCAAAGCTTAAGCGCTGCTGATTTGGATATTCCACAGACTGAAGCAGTCCTCTGGCATCATAAACACTCAGGGTATGGTCCACCACATCCGTAAGCACATACCGCTCCTGTCCGGTTATCTCTGCCTCCTGTACTTCCATCAGGAATCTGGATGCTCCCTTGCTCTGGTTCACCCAACGGCCATCCTGCTCCTCGTAGCACACAGAATGACCCGTGATGGTCTCCAGATGAACCCGGGTATGCTCCACATCCCTTGTATCCCGATATATCCTGCTGGCATATGGGAATTTCCATCCCAGCCCCAGTACAGAGACCGTATTATTGGTAGAATAATAGGACCGTTCCAGTTTCAGGGCAAAGGGCACGCTGGCCAGCAGGAAATCCGTAGCCTGAATGACATAGATTCCCGTGACTGCGTCCACAGGATCGCTGATAAAAGCGTCCAGTCCATTAAAGAAAAGATTCTGGATAAGGCTGCTCTTCAGATCAAAGTCCTGTTCACTCAGAGCAGAACCCACCCCATCTATGCCGGTATCAATAAAACCGCCCAGAAATGTCTTAATGAGATGGTTTCCGAAGGAACATCCTTCAATACCTAATTTACTCAATAGTCCGTCACGGATGCCACTGCCGGTACTGCCCTGTGCAAATCCTATCCCGATATTCCATAGTGTCCTGGCAGGATTGATCTCTCCTGTCCGTGCCAGATCATCAAAAATACCATCCAGGACATTTCCCCCTATCTGCATGACTGCCTTCAGACATTTTGCTTCCTTAGCAAGATGTATGAATTTTTCTGCTGTCATCAATTTATTAAATGCACTACCTATTGCACAGCCGGATACAACACCGAAGGCAATCTCCGTACCCGCTCTCACCAGTTCATACAGGAGCTCGTTTCCACCGAATACGTCATCCCGCATGAAATTGTGTCCCTGACTTAAATCACCGCTTTGGGCCTTTTTGTAATTGTCTATTCCTTCTCCCACATCTGCTACAGCATATGCAGCCGTAGCTGCTCCCAACACCACGGTTGCAATAATAACTGCCGCAGCACCGCCGGTGGCTGCGGTCAGTGCTACCGCTACCGCCACAGTTGCAACTGTGGCAGCCACTTTTACGATCCCTTTCAGAATACCGGTTCTGCCTTCCTCGAATTTCTCCACCAGCTCATTGCTGACATCTTCATTGATATTTTTTCTGTCTGTCTCATCATTCGCTGTTACGGATGATCTGAGTTCTTCCAGAGACGGATTTGCAGCAGGCGACCGGTCCGATGCATCCATCTTTACAAAGGCTGCTATAATCCGTGCCTCATCCGTTAAGTTGATCTGAGAACCGTTCCCTCCGACCTGAACCGTCAGTTCCTCCGCCTCCAGCACCATTTGTCTGGAAGCCTGTCCGTCTTCCTCTGCAGGATCGCCCACAATCAGGTTCTTTTCCGCATGAAGACAAATCTTCTTCCCTGTGATAAGGGCATTTCCATCCGTATCCAGATAGACACAGGTCTGCTTTTCCTGATCGGCAGATACGATAGCCTTAGATGGAGTCATCAAAAGTTCCGCCCCATTTACATTGGAAAAAGATTTGTTGTCCGGTATCTGTGCATAACCGGATGAGGAGGAACCTCCGGATGTCCGGATGGCATGAACTGCAATAGCATCTTTCTCATCATCCCCGGGGAAGTAAATATGTACCTGACTTCCCACCTCCGGCATACAGTAGATAAAGCTGCTCTCGATCGCATAAGTAAAGTATTTTACATTAGGGGAATTATCATATTCCGGATCAATATGGAAATGCACCCTGACACAATTTCCCGAACGCTCTTTTACCGTAGCGGGGATGCTCATACCGAAAATATGAGGATTCTTTTCAGGGGCACATAACACACCCTTTCTCCGGCTCAGTTCATAAGTCCGTACAAGTTCTCCTTCTACCGTCTGATACTGTATCCTTGTGACAATGGCACTGATCCCCCGGAAGCGTACCTTCTGTGCCAGACAGAAATCCTGCCTGGCAGTCACTTTCCATTTAAGGGTTTCCTGCGGAAGGATTTTCTGTTCTCTGCCCAGACGATAATACTGGTCCATATCCTTGATCTCTGTAAACTCTTCATCGCTCAGGACATATTCTTCCCCCAGATCCGGAATTCCAAAATAGGCCCGTCCATGCGCCGCACGGCAGTCCGGTACCATAAAGGTATGAAAATGACTGGCAAGACGCACGAGGAAATTCCAGTCGCTCTCCTCATACTGAAGCAGGAAATCAGGAATCACAGCACCTTTGGTAGCACAGTCCAGAAGTTCCGCATCCTTCTGATTCTTAAGGACCTTGTCCATAACCTGCCTGTATGTTGTGTCTAAGTTCAGAAAGCTCTGGCTTACCGGTGCAAGCCCCCATTCCATGGTATAAGAAGCTGCTTCCAGCTGCAAAAGGTGCAGGCTGCGATCCTGCTCCATTTTAGCGTCTGTAATCTTTCCGGCATATAAAAGCCCATCAGCCTCCGCCTTATATACCTCTATATCATCCCCATCCCCAATACCATGAATGAGAGCTTCTATCTTTTCTTCTTCCACCAGAAGTAACAGCCTTAATGTGACATGGTCATTAAATGACGAATTCATTTCAAATGCTTCTACTCCAACCGCACCTTCAAAGGGAAGTCGAATGAAAAGACCCTGATAAGCAAGCTCCATACCTTTTTCCTCCTATTCCGGCTGTCCCGAAAGCAAGATCGTTACACATCCTCCGTAACTGCACATGATACTGCATCTGCGCAACAGCAACGGTTCCCCATTAATAAATACCTTTTCATGCCCTTCCAGCCATTCTCCGTCCGCGGGGAACTGGGCCTTGCACTCACCAACAAAATCTGAACTCATTTCTTCCAGCTTTTCTTCTTCGGTCTTTTCTTTCTTTTTCATCCCTAATAGTTTTTTTGCAAGACCGATCCCTGCTTTTATGATTGTTACACGCTCATTCCATTTCTTTGTGAAATAGCCCACCACATCGTCCCGCCAGTCTTTTTTGGATTCTATGATGGCGTTGGTTTTTTCAATCTCCGCCTGAACATCAGGGTTCTCCCTGCTGTGGCATCCACCGAAGTTAATGATATTTGTATTCAGAATCATATCTTTTACCGTCATCTGCGGTATCTGGTGCGTCAGTACCCCATGGGTAGCATCCAGTGCCAGATAGCTTTCACGCATACCAAAAGGGCACTCGATCCGGGCACAATGTACCACATAAGCGGTGTCATTTACACGGCTGTCACGAAGTTCCTGTTTTTTGGCCTCCACCGCTTCCGCTGCCGCCTGCGCCCCCGCTGCCGCAGCTTCATAGTTCTCATTTGCCGCTGTCTCAGCCACTTGTGCATCGCTTAATTCCTGTAACGTTGCCTCCCACTCTTCCACACTGATTTCACTGTTCATATACTTTTTCTCTGCCAGACATACCGCTTCATCGGCGGCAGCAACTCTTTCCCCAGCCGCCGTAACAGCATCCCGCGCTGTGAAGAAATTCTCATAGGCAGTATTCTGTGCATCCTCCAGTTCTCCCAGACTTGGCTGTATCTCACTCATTTACTGCACCTCCACTTCTTCAAAGTGTATTCCCATCGGCCTGCGCCGCAGCAGGCTCTCTGCCAGAGGCAGACTGACAATCGGATCCTTTCTCTGGTTCCCTTTCAGCAGGAACAGGTTATGCTGTCCAATTTTCCCGCTGTCTAAAACCAGACGCTTTACCGTCCCGTTGGGATAATATTCCGTCTGACTTCCCACCGCATCCAGCTGATCCATTAACGTATGTACATACCGGTACTGCCGGGAACTCTCCTTGTGGATTAGAACTACCTCCTGGAAGAACAATCCCGGTTCATACGCATCCAGAATATTCCGGAATCTTCTGGAGAACATGGTTACCGGATGCTGTAGAAAATCCCATCTGGCCTCGTTGCCATCCCCTGCCAGATACAATGCCACAACACTGTCCAACTGGCTGCTGTCCTCTTTAGAAAACACATGACGGCTCCCATTGATATCAAAATCACGATACTGAATAGATCCCGGCAGATTTTTGTCCTGCGTAATAAAGAAATACCTCATGATTCTTCCTCCCTGTCCAGACGGATTACCTGAAGCTGCTCTGCACTGATTTCCAGAAACGGAACACTTTCTGCGGGGAACACAGCGGCAGTAAGTTCAGCTCCGGCAAAAGATGTCTGTTCAAACGTGCACTCCCGAAAATCTGCCCCCCACAGATTACACCCTTCAAAGCTGCATCCCGTCAGTCTGGTTCCGGGGAAACGGCTTCCTTCCAGATTGCAGTTCTGAAATACAATGTTTTGTACGGTGCTTTCCTCAAACGTAATAAAGCGCATATCCATGTCCCGGATCGTTCTGTCTGCATAGGTGCCTTTATACCAATAACTGAACACCATCTTTTCCGGCTCTCTGGCTGCCTTTGACAGTTCGGTCTTCCAGACGCCGGGATCCTTTTCCACCCGGTCCGTCTGAACCAGTATTTCGGTCTGATCACGATATTCCCCCCACCTCAGGACCCAATAGGGAGAACGGGTAACAGGCTCAAAGATTCCCTTTTTCTCCCAGTCCCGCAGACGATAGCGAAGCACCTGACAGATCATATTGTCCATAATGGTCAGTTCATCAAACAGCAGATTCTGAATGTCATATTCATTGACAGAGACACCATATCCCTGATTGGCACAAACTAACTCATTCCAAAGTTCATCCAAAGGTGTAAGCAATTCCTTTACATCCACATACACCTCAACCGGTTCCTTATCCATATACCAGCTCATATCGAGACCGTGAAGCTGAACCCGATAGTTTCTGTTGATCGTATCTGACTTCAACAGAGAAAAATACAAAAAACATACATACTCCTTTCCCTGTTTTTCCATCTGCTCTCCCAGAAGCTTCATGGCTTTTTCTACCACAGCCTCCCAATCCTCGGCATGTTCCAGAACAGAATCCCCCATATAGCTGCGGAATGCTGCTATTTTTCTCGATACCGCTTCTCTGTAATTCTGCAAAGCCGTTTCTCTGTCCATCTGTCTCTCCTTCAAAACATGTTAATCCACGATTACTTCTGTTCCCTGCATAATAACGTTGCCTTTGCTGGATACAATCTGTCCGCCGCTCAGACTATGCATAATAAATTGTTCCGATACATGAAGCGTCACCTGCTCCTCCGCATGAATCGCAATCTCTTCCTGTGCCATTGCCTTCACCATAGACTGAGATTGTATTTTGACCTTTCCATCCGTCTGAATTGTCACTGCGGATGCTGCTTTTCCACAGGAAAGCTTTATATACCCCGGGGCCAGTGCAAGCTCCTGCCCGGATTTGGTGCGCAGATACCGGTTGTCCGGATCGCTCATCCGATCTTCTCCACTCTGCGGTGCATCGTAATTACTTACAGCACTCAGTGCAATTGCCTCAGATTCTGCCTTGGAAGGAAAATATATCCGCACATCATCTCCCACCTCCGGCATGCAATACCATCCGCTGCCATCTGAGGATGCAGACAGGGTGGAATAGGGGAACCAGTACAATGCACGTTTCCTGCTGTTTCCATCAATTGCCATTGCTACCTGCATTTTTGTACCTGATACGTTCACCACATTGCCATTCAGCGCTACCCCGATCAAATGCATAGGATAGATCACAGGCCTTGTAAGCCCCTTTGCACTTTGTAATTTATAAGTTCCCTGCATCTCCTGATCTTCAAAGGAATATCTGCATGCATAAACCACAAAAGGATTTCCCTGTATCCGGACCGGATCAAAAATTCCCATAAGCTGTTCTGAAACGACCGTATAGCGGGTAAAATCCGATGCATGCACCTCTCTGCCGTTTGCCTTCAGCTCATAATATCTGTCCATATCCTTTTCCATATCCAGAATATGACAGGGAAATGCTGACTCCATAAGCTCCGGAACTCCCGCATATAATTTTAAGCCGGGCTGTCGGCAGTCCGGAGTGATCATAATACCTTCCCTGGAAAGCACTCTCTGCAGGAATTCCCAATCCGTCTCCTCATACTGAACGATCAGACTTCCAACCGCCTTTCCCGCAGCAGCATAGATCAGATCAGCATCCTTATAATTTGCCAGTATTTCCTGTGCTAACTCCTGAAAAGTCATCTTAGCGTTCTGGAAAGAACGGGAATGTTTCTCCCGATCCATAAGCCAGCTGCGGCTCTTTCCTTCTATTCGTACAGTCTTCACCTGACCGCTTTCCGCTATCTGAATATCCGTCAGGATGCCGGAGAACAGGATCTTCCTGCCTTCTCCTTCGCGCAGAAGTACTTCAAGATCCTGACAATCTGAGATTTCAAATACAAACTCTTCTTCTGTCACACGGGCAAGGATCACCAGCGTACTATGCTCTCCTGCCCGGGATTCTATTTCACACTCCAACACCTCTGCCAGATCCAGCCCGTTTACTTCTATATCATGCAAACTGTACATAATATCCCTCCGCTAATTGTTGATAATCATAGCAGCATCGATTTTCACTGTTTCGTCTGTTACGGTAATATTTCCCCCCGCATCATTGATAAACTGTATCCGGGATCCCGCTGTCACACTCATCATTCCATCCGTGCTGAAACACACTGCCTCCGCCGCGCTGATTTCAATGTCATCATCGGTAACAATTTCGGCGTTTCCATCATTTGTCAGAGTGACAGTTCCTTTATTTCCGCCAACGGCCAGTTGTATTCCGCCTTCTATAAACCGGACAGCCTTTCCATCCGGCATGGTAATATCCTTCAGATCAGGCCTGCTCATCGGACTGTCAGATACAGGCGACGAATCTCCCTGAATATTTGCAATCGCATAGCTTTCCTTCTCATCTGCGGTGGGGAAGAAAATCCTTACCTGATCCCCCGGTCTGGGCATGCAATACCATCCACTTCCATCCGGAGATGCTGCCACTGTAGAAAAGGGGAAAAAATACTTTTTCCTGTAATTTGCCAAAGCATCCGTCTCTAATTGTGCCTGAAGCCGATTCCTGCTGACGGCCGTAACCACCCCGTTTATGGATACTCCACCGAGGAACGGATTGTAATATTTCAGTTTCCTCAGTCCCTCTGCAAAATACAGATAATATCTGCTGACAAAAAGTCCCTGCCGGAAAAATCTTTCGATTTTTCCGATATACAGTTCTTTCCCTTTGAAAAGCACTTTTTCTCCCAATGGAAGAATGTCATATGTCTCTATCTGATAGCAGATCTGCCCTTTCAGTCCTTTTTTTGTCTCTCTGGGCGCAGCATTACGATGCAGAACATAGGGAAGCAGATCCCAGTCTGCATCCTCCTCTGTATCCATCAATCCTACTCTCAGATAAATCCCCGGTTCATTGCCTGCAATATACGCACTGGCACCATACGCGGAAAGAACACGGTTCAGAAATTCCCAATCCGTTTCCTGATACTGCACCATAATCTGCCCTAATGCCTTATCTTCTATGGAGAACAGAATCTGACTTTGCGAATAAGGCTCCAATATCTTTTGAATTAACTGGTGGGAGGTCATGGCTACGTCCTGAAAAGACCGGTTTCTTACTGTAAGATCCATCTGATAGCTTTCCGTCAGTGCCTCCAGATGCAGCACACACCTTCCTCCCTGAGCCTTTACTTCCATACAGGTCACCGTGCCGTAAAACAACGGTTTTATGGTCTCTCCGAGCATTACAAATAATCCGATATGACCATCTTCCTCGTACAGAAGATAATCCTTCAGTTCCTCCTGCGTCTCTGCATCTGCGGAAAGGAATCCGTGCTTCCCGGGATTTTCACTGATGCAGCATGTCAAAACCGACAGACGCGTACTTCCCAGTATCAGAAAAAGACTCCCATAGGTAATCGCATCCATACGCTGCTCCCTCCCTTCTAACGGTTCATTTCCTCAATCACATGCACCATTGCCTCCAGCAACAGTCCCATGCCTTTTTGCTCTTCCTCCGGGCAATTCAGGTTTCCCGCATATATCCTGCCGCCTTTTTTCAACCGAAAGACGATGTTAAAAAGACGTCCTCTGGATGTAGGCGCCGTATAGCAGAAATATTCCATATTTCCTACCACCGACTTTTTCCCGGGCTTAATATATATGTGCATATCCTTCATGGCTTCTTTGGTCTGCTCGATCCATTTATTCAGAGGCATCTTCACTTTTGTGCAAGGTGCATCAGATACATTAAAAACAACCTTGCGTGCATTGCTTGCCAAAAGAATCATTCCGGCTTCATTTTGCTCCACATCATAGAAATTTTTAATAAAAGGAACCGTCAACCGTCCTTCCAACAGGTCCTTCGGTTCAAACTCCAGCAACAATGTATAGAGATACTGTCGTCCGCTTCGTATCCCCTCTATCATCTCCTCCAGCGTATAAGTAATCCGCTCCCTGGGATCATACTGTTTCCGCAGGCGTTCTCTTTCCTCCTGTTCTTCCCGTTCCCGCTGCTCTCTGATAAACCGTGCTATGGACAAATCCATTTCGTTTTCCATGCCTGCCGCCTCCTTTTCCCTCACACCGTTAAAGCATGAGCAATGTTCCCTCTTTCTTTCGGGTCTGTCCGGGAATCTCTTCCCTTCCGCCCGCTTCACCCAGAATTCTCTTCAATGCGCCATACATCTGCATATTTGTGTATTCCTTATTCTGCCCCAGCCTTGCATGAAGATAGGCACGGACCGCCTCATAAGGCATGGCTTCCTTCCTTTGCAGACATTGGAGACAGAATGCACAATCCCACGGATCTGTCACAGCATACTTTAATAATTCTCTTGCAAAACTCTTTAAAATCTGCGGCCAGATGCCGGGATGATCCGGTGCGGCATAAGGCACGTAAATACGATTCACCGTATCAAATTCGGTCTCGTAATCATAAAAGTCCACATAGTCTGAGCGAAGTCTTGCTCCCGCCTGAAGTTTAAACCGTGCCAGCTCCAGTTCCTGTTCTGCATCCGGCTCCTGTTCATCCACAATGATTTGTGACAAATACTCTTCACCGCCGCTGCCGATGGTCTTATCCCAGAAATGTACCTTTACATATGCCATTTTTCCTTCTGCTTTACACGAAACAGGATATGGTCTCTCCAGAAAATAGGGCACACCTTTGTAACACAATATTCCCGGCAGAAGAATCATCCCTGTCTCCGTTCCCGTAATGTCACATCCATACAGAATTCCATCGCTGTAATTCTGATACTGCAATCCAAACAGGCTTCTGGGAAAATCCCTGAGATTTTCCAACATCTCTTTTTTTAAAAGTCTTTTGGGTTCAAACACAGGATAAATATTCTGAAACATTTTCTCTCCCTTCAGCAGATCGCGATCTCCCCGATCCGCATCGTCTCCTCTACTCCGATTATCCCGAAATGATATTCATAAAAGATTTCCACCCGATACCGGATGTCCAGAAACGTATCGATCAGGAATCGGATCCTCTGCTCCAGGTTCCGCTCTCTCTTCCATCCGGTATAGATCAGAATCTCATCCGGATAGGCGTTGTTGTGATAGACGATGCTATCCGCCACCAGACCATGAACCATATCCAGAAAAACCGGCAGGACACTGCCTGTCCGGAAGCTGTTCAGCCATCCGCCCAGCAATATCTCCTGCTCTTTGCTGCTCATTGACCGGAATACGTTTCCTGCTATTTCTCCGAAGTTTCCGTCCAGAATCTCTTTTGCAAGAAGTCTCTTGTGGTAATCTTCCCTTGTCATGCCCATCCTGATATCATTCTGTGCCAGCATATGCAGGCATAAATTTGTCAGACTTTCCCGCAGTGAGGGGAACTCTGCCTCATCCGGTGGAAACATTTCACGGAATATGTCATAAAAGCGATAATAGGTATTCACCTCTATGTTGATGTCTTCCGGCTGCTCCTCTTCTCCCAGCCAGGTCTGGTTGAGACAGGGCAGGAACAGTTCCATATACCCGCTGCCCTGTGGCGCATGGACAAACCGAAGTCTCTCTTCCGGAATCTGTTCCTTTTTCGCTTCCAATAGTACTTCCCAGAGGTACCTCATACCAATATTCCCCCACAGTCATATTCCGGATAGATCCGCTGTACCTCAGATACCAGAAAACTCAGAATATCTCTCTGCAGCCACCTCTCCTGTTTTCCCGGTTGGAAATAGAGAACCAGTTTCTTCTGCGTTGATCTGAGCCGGATCTCATCCGGAATAAAGCAGTTCACCGCGTATGTCTCCCTATTGCCCGGAAAGTCGTCCTCTACCTGACAGTCCTGATAACGTACATAATCCTCCAGCCCGAATCCCTTTATGAAATGCGCCAGCTCTGTTTTGGTCCTGATCTGCTGGTTCCACTTTCTCTGGTATTTCTCTGCAAAGCTTTCTTCCCGGCCGTTTCCCATGATGGGAAAGGTATAGCGGTCTATCTTCTGCTCCTGGGAAGAACGGATCTGATAGATCCCCCATTTTTTTGCTTCACCGGTTTTGCATACGATTCTTAATCTTTCCCCTTCCTGACTGACACTCTGCACATTCCTGTCATCCTCCACCAGATATGCATGATTTATTCCATGCTTCTTCAGGGAAACGCTGTGTTCATAATTCTGATGGTCTCCGCAGGGTATGGGGAAACCGATGCTGTCCAGCTCAAGTCTCTGAATATTCCATACCGGAATGACATCTTCTTGAATCATACTGCTGTATTCTCCAAACTGGATGGTTACCCGCCTGATTTTCTCTTTGCCGGTAATTCCTTCCGGGAGCCCGGTCACGATCATGTCCGCCATCTTATACAGATAGGGTGCATTGGCGGTCTGCCAGGGTATGCCGTTTCTGGTAAACAACAGATACAGGTATTCTATTTTTTTCAGATACTCCCGATTTTCCCGCAGACGGATCTCCACCTTCCATTCCTTCTCCGGTTCTTCGGTCTCGATGACGCCTTCAAACACAGGCTGCAATGCCAGCAGTTTCTGCTGTTCCAGAAAATCGCAGCGTAACATGACTTTCATCAGCCGGAACGCTCCCTCTTCTTCCACCGCACGCAGAATTTCCTTCATATCATACAGTTTTTCTGCCAGATCACTTTCATCCATTGGTGACAGCAGATGGTGGGAGGCATCGAAAAATTCCCTCTCCACAATGCCTGTCTTTACATAATAGCGGTTTTTGTCATAGTCCAATTCTTCTTTGATGCGGCGCTCCAATCCCTCGTACATCTCCCGATTCGTGTCATACAGGGATAAAAAGACTCCTTCCATCAGATTCTTGAAGATCACCCTTTCTTCCAGACTGCTTATGGATTGTATCTCCTTCTGGATTATCTCTTTCATTACGTCCATGCCGTCTTCCTGACCTGACCACCCCATAATGCACACCTACTTCCTTCCGTCAAAGAAATTCAGTTCCCAGGTATCG
>OGOA01000775.1_pt1 | contig 19650 bp, 18 predicted proteins | sample 1573621 | NCBI WGS metagenome assembly OGOA01 (sample SAMEA2581917, study PRJEB24529) | metagenome | biome: Human gut stool | place: China | collected 2011
CCAATACAATCCGCCACTTCCCCACTACACCCCGTATTTCAACAAATCACAATTTATAAGACAATCCCACAAAAATCTATAATTATTCCGCATACTGCACCTATTGTATACATAATACCAAGTATCTTAAGATTCTCCTTAACATTCCTGTTCTCTTTGAAAAGAACAAGAATACCTACGCCTGCTCCTGCAAGCAATCCTCCCATCATTGCACCTAAAGACATAACATTTCCGAGATAAAGCTGTGTAAGTACAACCGATGCTGCGCAGTTTGGAATGAGTCCTACTAATGTTGCAATTAAAGGTCCTATAACCGGTCTGTCAAGTATTAGACTTGCCAGAGTATCTTCTCCGATAAAATGTATTGCTGTATTAAGGATAAAAGATATAACAACTATATATATAAATATAGTAAGTGTATGCTTAAGTGATGACCTTACAATACTCTTTTCACAATGGCAGTGGTCATGCTCACACACACCGCCAATCTTAATTGATATCTCGGTCTCTCCCTGTTTTCTAAAACTTCTTATAAGTAAATCAATAATAAAGCCCATTACCATACCGATTACAATTTTTGCAACAAGAACTTTTAATATAAGCCCAACGCCAGCCTGTTCAGAAATAAATACCGGAATCATCTCATCTGAGGTAGAAAGATATATGGCAATAAGTGTTCCAAGTGTTATAACCCTTCCTGCGTACAAATTAGAGGCTGCCGCCGAAAATCCGCACTGCGGAAATGCTCCAAGCAGTGCTCCCAAAAATGGACCTGCCTTACCTGAATCCTTAATTAATCTTTTTGTCTTACTGCTCGTTCTATGCTCCAGATATTCCATCGCAAGGTACGTAAGAAATAAAAATGGCAATAACTTAATGCTGTCTAACAGCGTATCTGCAATAACATCTAACATTTTATCAACTCTCCTAAATATATTTTTGCATATATATATAATTCTATATGCAACAGTAAGTTATTATAAAGCAAAGTTATAAATAAAGCAACACTTTTATTTCTATTCTTTTCATATGATTCACTATTCATATGTTCATATATTGTCAATAAGACAAAACCATAGTCTTTATGCGGGCAGTCCTTAATATATCAACTTATTTTGAATACATTATGCGCTCGCTGTCAAACATTTTTGTAAGTACCAATGCAAATAATCCGCCATATATAATATTAGAGATTACGGTAATTGCAATCTGTATGCCATCTGCTGTAAATGAGAATATTCCTATCATACTCTGTACACTGTTGTATAATGGTATACAATACCAGTAGTATTCTGTTTTGGCACCATCACCAAACATGGCTGTAATTCCAATAACCATTACTATTATCATAATTGGTGCAACAAGTGTTCCAGCCTCTTTTACTGACTTTGCAAATGCTGACATAATAGAAATAACTCCTATAATTACGATTACAGAACTTATAAGTACAATAAGTAACATTATATAATCACTGATACCATATACATTGGCACTGATACCTGATTCACCTTCCATCTGTACAAGCTTAGGAAGTGATAATGCCACACCAACAAAGCTTGAACATGCACTCAGCACAGCAACCGCACTAAGACTTAAAATCTTACCTATTGCAAGCTGTGACCTCTTTATCGGAGTCACAAGAATTGTTGTAAGTGTTCCTCTCTCCTTTTCACCGGCAATAGCTTCCGGTGCAAATGCCATACATCCGCTAAATGCCATCATAAGAAGTAACATTGGAAACAACTGTGAAAAAATCTGTGCCGTACTGTCTTTATCTGATGCAAGGTCATACATGCCTGCATCCCCTGAATTGATATCAAACTTATTAATCATGCTGCTTTCGTATTCATTAAGCATTGAAGTAACAACAGCATATGCTTTGCTTGATTCCTTTCTTGATGAATTGTAAAATATCTGAATCTGTGGTGCCGGTGTATTGGACATAAGCTTATCATATGCTGCTACTGACATGTCGAATTTTTCAGGAAATACGATTAAAATGTCCTTATTTTTATCTTCTATATTCTTTTTCATCTGTTCCATATCATCTGCCGGTTCATTTCTAATCTGAAGCTGGTCAAATGCAGGTTTTAAAGAATCCGGCATATTTATTATATATGCCATTGTCTGATAATCATTATTAACACTTGAAGCAGATTTCCCGGCTTCTCCCATAAATGAATACAGTATATATATCATAAGTCCGGGAAGAATTATTGTTGAAAATAACAGCCTTTTATCTGTAAAAAATCTAAAAAGTTCTTTTTTTGCCACTATAATAATATTACGCATTGATATCTCCCCCCTCTTCCTGATATATTGTAAAGAAACAATCCTCAAGTGACCTTTCTCCCATCACATTCTCAAGCGTGTCACACTTTACTGTACGCCCGTCAATAATAATTGCCACTCTGTCACATATTTTTTCAATAAGGTCAAATATGTGGCTTGATATAATAATGCATTTTCCCTGCTGCTTTAATTCAAGCAGAAAGTTTACCACAATTCGTTCTGTTATAATATCAAGTCCGTTGGTAGGTTCATCAAATATTATTATATCAGGTTCATTTACTATGGATATAACCAAAGATATCTTCTGTTTCATTCCAGTTGAAAGATCTGCCACCTTTACTCCGGCAAATTTATCTATTCCGAATTTTTCAAAAAGCTCCTTTTTTCTTTGTGCCGCTGTATCTTTGTCAATTCCATATAATTGTGAAAAATAATCATACAGATAATCTGGTGTAAAGAAATCTTCCAGCTTTAACTCACTTGTAAGAAAACCAATCTTTGCTCTATATCCATCAATATCTGAATAAATATCCTCTCCATTAAAAAGAATCTGACCATTCTCAGGCTTAATGACCGTTGCTAACATTCTTAATGTTGTCGTCTTACCGGCACCATTTGCCCCTAATATTCCGAGTATCTGTCCACTATCTGCCTTAAATGACACATCTGATACCGCAACTTTAATCTTTTCCTTTGTACGTTCAATTTTCTGCTGTTTATTTGACAGCTTAAATGTCTTCCTTAGATTTTTAACTTCTAACATACGTTTTTCCTTTCTTAAAATCATAATAATATTGGTGAAAACATAAACTATCAGATTTATTTTCACACTACCCTCTATTCCGCAGGCATTTTTAATGCCGGAGAAATCGCATCACATTATTTTCGCATTATACCACCTGTTGTCTTCTTATCAACAATGCTGATATCATAAACATGACTGCTGATATCATAAGAACTAATACTATATGAGCCGCCAATGGCAGATTTATAACCGGTATAATTGTATTTATACATGTTCTTATTACTATGGGAGCATTATCAATCCCAACTTCAAATGCATCTTCCACCTTTGATGGTATGATACATAATGCCATCCACAATACCCAGAATACTATATATACCTTTTTACCAAATCTTAATACTGATGTTCCCATTATCATTGTCAGTGATGATATAAAAATAATAAGCAGCAGCATATACGGTGAAAATAATATAACCTCCGGTCCTTTTTCAAACATTATTTCTGAATAAAAAAACTTTATTTCAAGGCTTTCAAGCCAGTAATATATATATACCATTACTGCCTGTATTAATATGCCTATAAATGTTGTTATATAATATGAAATAAAAAATTCTTTTCTTGTACAGCCCATTGTAATTGACAGATTATATGTCTGGAAGGTAGTACAGCCCATAAAAAAACTTACAAATACCATAACCATCAAACTAAATGCAGTCCCAAGCATAAATATAGAACTGTTATCTTTAACAATATTTTCTACTATAAATAATACTATTACTGAACCTGCACCTGCCAAAGCCTGCAAAGTGCATATAAGTGCTATATCTTTTTTTCTGATTCTTAACATATTATAAATCATTCTACCCATACTAATCTCCATTCCACTCTCTGTTATTCTACAATTACCGGCTTATCTTGCATCATAACTTCTAAGTCTTTTATAATACCAGGCACTGCATATGACATACATTATTATTCCTATGCATAAAATTGAATAACAGATATTATTAATCATCTTATCGTATCCGCCATATATTATAACAACAGCAAACCCTGCCATTACTGTGATTATCATCATAACAAAAAAGCTATACATATCCGACTGACCACCATACCTTATTCTGATTATTCCCGATATTCTTGACAAAGCTTCTACTATAAATAAAGCCCCCACCATACCTATACCTGTTGATACATACAAAACATTATGTGCCTTTCCGGTAATTAGTATCGTTACTATATATAAAGCTGTAATATTAATAATATAGATGTAGGATGATAACATCTGACCTGCAAACATTTCCTTTTTTGTACTTCCAAGCCATATTGATATCTTAGCGACATCTGACATATCTGTTACAGAAAAAAGCCATGTCATTCCAATGCCTATCATAGCAATTATATAAGGTATCGCCCCATCTAACATTGCTGACAGACTGCTGCCACTCTTAAATATAAGTCCAAAGAAAAATACCATTACCATACATACAATCATAATCCCTGACTGTTCTTCTGCTCTTCTGCCCCAATATTTTATCAGTCTTCTCATTGTTATAAGTCTATAATCTGTCATCTGTACCGGCCTCCCTGCCACATAGTGCAACGAAAAGATTTTGTAAAGATACTTTCTGTATACTGATATCCGGATTAGCTTTAATTGACTGTCCTTCTTCTAAAAGAATCGTAACCCCCTTACTTCTTCCAATATTTTCTTCATGCATACACTTTAGCCCTGATACTGCATCATCTACAGTCTCTGTCTTACCACTCACATGGTATGCCCTGTCTAAAAGCTCTGCTGTATTTTCCTTTAGTATAATCCCTTTATCCTTTAAGATTATGACCTCTTCAAACACATCTGCCGCTTCATCAATAATATGTGTAGATACAACAAAAGTTCTTCCGGTACTCATATACTCATCTAATAACAGCTTATAAAAATCATCCCTTGCCACTACATCAAGTCCTGCTACCGGTTCATCCAAAAATGTATATCTGGCTTTACTTGCCATAGCTACAATTATAGTTATCATAGATGCCATCCCCTTAGACAGCTTAGATATCTGCTGTTTTATATCTATCCCAAATAAATCTACTAATTTTCCAGCCATATTATTGTCCCAGTCAGGATAAAATATCTTCGCTGCATCAAGGTAATTCTTAACCTTTAACGCTGCCACTCCCATAGTGTCACTTGTATTAAGCTCTCTTGAAAAACAAATATTACGCAATGCCCTTTTATTCTCCCACACCTGTTCACCGCCTATTGTTATATCTCCACTATCTGCAGGTGTCTGTGCAGACATTATTGATAGTAATGTTGTCTTTCCTACGCCATTTCTTCCAATAAGTCCATATATCTTTCCCGGCTCCAATTCAAGATTAATATTTTCAAGAATCTTCTTATTCTTATAACTCTTACATACATTTTTACATATAATATTCCCTGTGCTGCTATCTGACATATAAATCTCCCTTCCCAGACATTTTTACTAAATACTCTATATCTGATAAACATAATATTCAAATCAACAAGTCGTATACTAATCCTCATCCCTGGCAGCTTTGCTACATAGATAAAAAATCAATTACTCACCATCTGAGCTGTTAATTATCATGTTAACTAACTCCTTCTTGGTTATACCCAGATTATTAGCTTCTTCTATAAGTTTCTGAATATAATTGCTATAAAATTCCGACTTTCTCTGTATCTTTATCTTTTCCTTAGCCCCTTGTTCAACAAACATACCGATACCTCTCTTCTTATATAAAATTCCTTTATCCACAAGAATATTAATCCCCTTGGCAGCCGTTGCCGGATTAATCGAATACATCTTAGCAAGTTCATTCGTACTTGGAGTCTTCTCCTCTTCCAGTAAAATGTCTCTCAATATATCATTCTCAATCATCTCACTGATCTGAATATATATTGACTTTTCCTGAGTCAATATCTCATTCATCCATCTCACACTCCTGATTAAAATATCATAATAGTCATAGTTGCTTATGTGGTTAATTAGTTAAGTAACTAACCTATGAGTTTATAATATAATATGCTGTAAAGATTGTCAAGTTACTTTTAATTTTTGATATATGATATTGATTTATTTACCAAACATGGCAGATTTAACGGAAAATTGTGTTAAGGTCACGAACCTACATGGCATCTCATCAGAATATCTTCTCTTATATCTTCGTTCTCAACACGGATCTGAAGAAATTAAAAAATGTACTGTTGGAGCTGTTCAACACAACAGATTTAGAGTTTCGTGAATAAGGCAGCGAAAACTCAAGAAGATTGACGCTTGACAGTCTCCTGAAAGTTCGCTATAATAACAACCGTAAAATTTGAGTGGACTTTTCCGGAATCGGTCATCTTTTTGCCACACAGCTATCTTGTGATAGTTGTGTGGCTTTTTTGTTACCTGTATCTCGGAAGTTTTAGCAGAATGGAGGACTATATCTGTATGGAAAAAAATTTTTTGTCTCTTATCAAGACGCGCCGTAGTGTACGGGCTTATAAATCGGAACCTGTCCCTTCCAAGGCTTTGGACGCTGTACTGGAAGCAGGGACTTACGCTCCTACCGGCGGAGGACATCAATCTCCAACCATCATTGCAATTACAAACCCCAAATATAGGCGGGAGATTGCAAAACTAAACGCAGAAGTGATGGGGAGCAACACAGACCCTTATTATGGCGCACCTATCGTGATCCTGGTTTTGGCAGATGGATCCGCAAGCACCTTTGTTGAGGACGGAAGCTGTGTCCTTGAAAATATGATGCTCGCTGCCCATGCCCTTGGCCTGGGAACCGTATGGGTACATCGGGAACGTGAGATTTTTGACAGTGAAAGTGGCAAGGCTCTCCTGCGGGAGTGGAAGCTACAGGAAACCTTGCGTGGCGTCGGGGCGATTGCATTGGGTTATCCGGCCCAGGAAGCCGGTCAGCCCGCAGCACGCAAACAAAACTATATTGTTCGGATTTAATGTCCCGCTGTCCGGCGCAATTTTTTTGCGCCGGACAATTTGTGGAGAGGAGGGAAAGTATGCAGACCAATAATAAAATGGCGGTTGCTCCTGTTGGAAGGCTCATTTGGCAAATGTCGATACCGCCGCTAATCTCCATGTTCCTGCAATATTCCTATAATCTGATAGACAGTGCGTTTATAGCGCGGTTGAGTGAGAATGCACTAACGGCTGTTTCTCTGTCATTCCCGATTACAACACTGATGAATGCGGCATCTATCTGGATCGGTGTCGGCGTGAATGTACTGATTGCAGGGTATCTTGGGGAGAAAAAGCAGGATGAGGCAAATACTACCGTCACACATGGATTGTTACTGGCCTTTGGAATTGGTGCTTTGCTCAATCTTCTGTCATTGCTGATTATGAAACCCTACTTTGGGGCATTCACCAATAACGAAGAAATTTATCAGTTGAGTATTGCCTATATGAGCGTATGTTCGTTCATGCAAATTCCCAACATGGTGCATATCGCAATCCAGAAGATGATACAGGCTACTGGGAACATGGTTGCTCCTATGTGGTTCCAGATTGCAGGAGTGGTCGTTAATTTTGTATTTGACCCACTACTAATTTTTGGTATTGGTGTTTTTCCAGCTATGGGAATCCGTGGCGCTGCGGTGGCTACTGTTGCGGGCTATTTGTTATCCATGATTTTGGCATTTGCCTTGCTGCTGGGCAAAAAGCAAAAAGTGCGGATAAAGATCAAAGAATTTCATATACAAAAGTGGATGATTGCCCGTATATTCACCCTTGGCTTACCATCTTTCATTATGAATGCCCTCAGTTCGTTTATGGTGACATTCGTCAATCTGTTTCTGGTGGCGTATTCCGATACGGCGATTGCATTCTTTGGTGCGTATTTTAAGGTGCAGCAGCTGATCGTTATGACAGTAAACGGCTTGATTCAGGGCTGTTTGCCTATTATGCGGTTTAACTACAGTGCGGGAAACAGAGATAGGCTGCACTCCGCTTTCCTATACGGAACCGCTTTGGTCTCCGGTATGATGATACTGGGAACATTGACCGTCAACTTCTTTCCGGAACAGCTTTTGGAATTATTTACAGCATCGGAAGCCATGCGCTCCTTTGGAATATCCGCTATGCGAATTATGGCGGCAAGCTATCTGTTTTGCGGTCTCTCTACCATGATTTCCACCTATTTTCAGGCGACAGAAAAAGTAGGTTCCAGCATAGCGATTCAATTATGCAGACAACTGCTTTTCCTTGTTCCTGCCTTATGGTGTCTGGACAAATTATTCCAGCTGAATGGAATCTGGCTTGCATTTCCTGTTGCGGAAACCGCCACTATGCTCATTGCGCTCGTAATAATGGCATGGCATCGCCACAAAAATATCTTATAACATGTTCCAAGGAGGAAAAATGATGAACGATACTTTTATGAAAGAAAAACCGGTATTGCCGTTGATTTTATCCATGAGCCTGCCTATGGTTTTATCCATGCTGGTTAATTCTCTATACAACATTATCGACAGCTTTTTCGTCGCGCAGATAAGCGAGGAAGCTATGACGGCATTATCACTGGTTTACCCGGTTCAAAATTTTATCAATGCTGTTGGAATCGGATTTGGCGTTGGAATCAACGCAGTGATCGCCTTCTATCTAGGCGCTGGAGATAACAAAAAAGCAGATCAAGCTGCCACGCAGGGACTTGTGCTTGCCATGATTCACGGCATTGTTATGACAGTCTGCTGTATTACAATGATGCCGGCTTTTTTAGGAATGTTTACTTCATCCAAGACAGTGATTGAACTTGGCGTCCACTATTCTGTTATTGCGTTCGCTTTTACATTGGTTATTATTGTTGGTGTTACATTCGAGAAACTATTCCAAGCTGTAGGAAACATGAAAACAACCATGATCAGCTTGATGTGTGGGTGTATAACAAACATTGTCTTAGACCCCATTCTGATTTTTGGCTATGGTCCATTCCCTGAAATGGGAATCGAAGGCGCCGCACTGGCAACCGGCATCGGGCAGGCCTTGACACTTGCGATTTATCTGGTCGTTTATTTTGTGCGGCCAATTCGCGTGCATATCCGCAGGCAGTACATTTTGCTCAGCAAAAAGATGGTAATAAAGCTGTACTCCATCGGCATTCCCGCAACCTTGAATCTTGCGCTCCCATCTCTTTTGATTTCGGCGCTTAATGCTATTTTGGCGGTATATTCCGAAGTGTATATTCTGGTTTTGGGAATCTATTATAAATTGCAGACATTCATCTATCTTCCGGCTAATGGCATTGTTCAGGGGATGCGCCCATTGATCGGCTATAACTACGGTGCGGGGGAGAACAAAAGAGTCAGCCAGATTTATAAAATCGTCTTGTGCATGAGCGGTATCATTATGGTGCTTGGGACAGTAATATGTCTGCTAATCCCCGGCCAGCTTATTGGGCTGTTTACCCACACAGAAGCGACAATCCAGATCGGGAAAACAGCCCTGCGTATCATCGGCGCCGGTTTTATCGTCTCGGCGGTTTCCGTTACATCTTCCGGCGCACTGGAGGGACTTGGAAAAGGCACTCCTTCATTACTGATTTCACTTTGCCGGTATGTAGTGGTCATCATCCCGGCTGCGTTTTTACTCAGCAGGTTTTTCGGAGCGGTTGGCGTCTGGAATGCGTTTTGGATCACGGAAGCGATTACTGCGATCATTTCCCTTGTCATTTACCGCAAGGCAATCATAGGCCCGTGACGGCGGCCCGAAAGCCATGTACACCGTCATTACTCCACCGCGCCGGATAAATTCCTGCTTCTCTAAGATGAGCAGCTATCGTATAATGGAAACGGTGACAAATGAAAGGAGGCACTACGATGGAAATAAAAAAAATCCATCAGGAATTTTCAGTATGTCAGGTAGAAGATTATTCCTTTGTAAATTTAGATTCCGAGTATAGCTTTATCGGGAAAACGGACGAAGAAAAATCTCTTGTTTGCCTCACAAGCGAAGTTCCGCCAAATGTCATTCGGCGTGATGATGGCTGGAAAGCACTTCGGATTCAAGGCGTTTTGGAGTTTTCGTTGATTGGGATACTGTCTAAAATCGCAGCGATCTTAGCAGATCATAACATCCCGATTTTTGCAGTATCTACTTACAATACGGACTATCTTCTGGTCAAAAAGGAGAATTACGAGAAAGCGATACAAGCGCTTGAAGCCGCCGGATACAAAATAATAGAGTGACCGCACAGCGCGGCGAATCGAAATTTTTAGGAAGGATAAATCTACCGCCATGAAAGACATAGAAAACAGTTGTAAAATCGCATTGGTGCAGGCAGAACCTGTCATGTTTGATAAGAGCGCATCTCTGAAAAAGGCGCTTCAATGGATCGCCGAGGCTGCCGCACAAAAACCGGACCTCATCGTCTTTCCAGAATACCGATAGGTTATTAATATGCATATTTAATATCAATACACTATCAAGTTACATGTAAGCAGTTATACTGCCGACAATTAATATTACCGGCAGAGAATCATATGGGGTTAGGTCTTTCCTATATAAAAATATAAGCCGTGTAAATCATCAGCATATTAATCTGATGATTTACACGGCTTTTTCATAATCTAATTTTCTCTTTATTAAATCATTATTATATTACAACATAGCCAATACATAAATTCCATGTCACATATGCATTATCTTCAAGTCCTGACTATATTAAATCCACACTTCTAGTATCCCTGTTATCATGTCAAACGTAGTGACATTGAATTATATATTACTCCCACATAACCTGCTGGTTATCAAACCCAGCGCAGTGACATTGAATTGTATATCGCTAACCTATAACGTCCCGGTCGTCACCCCAAGCGCAGAGGTTTTTGAAATGTAGCGAGGAAGTGGCGGATTGTATTGGGAATTTTAAAACATATGGTGAGTGCTTAGAAACTCTTAGATGAGCATACACTACCTAGGGGCGATTGTGCAGGACGCACAATCGAGTGCCAAGCGGCAGGACGCCGCATTTGGCACGACCCGGACGGTATCAGTACATTAAATGCTCATCTGTAGAGTTTCTTAGCACTCATCCATCGTTTTAAAATCCCCAATACAATCCGCCACTTCCCCACTACCCCCCCATTTCAACAAATCTCAATTGTTAATTGTGTGGTTTTGTAGTATAACTTAAATATATAATATTGAAACGGAGATGTACATTTTATGAATATTCAACTTATAGCCCTAGACCTTGACAGAACCACTCTTAATTCAAAAGGAAAGCTTTCAAAGGTTAATTATGAAGCTCTAACCAAGGCAATCCGGAATGGCGTCCATGTATGCATAGCAAGTGGCAGAGCATTTGATACACTTCCAAAGGATGTTCTTTCAGTTCCCGGAATTGAGTATGCAATTACAAGCAACGGTGCTGCTGTTTATAACATAAAGACAGGTAAACGTATGCGCTCTTTTCTTCTTACAGAGCAGTCTGTTGATATTATTATGGATATAGCAGAAAAGTATCCTGTTACTTATGAAGCATTTATTAATGGTGTAGCTTATGCAGGTGAAGAGTATATAAAGAACCCTGTTAAATATGGTGCAACACCACATTCCATCGATTATGTCCAATCTACCAGAAATATCATAACCGATATTGTCGGGTTTATTTCAAAAAATAAAGACAAACTTGACTGTATGGATATAATTGTCAATGATGATGACCTAAAAAAACATATAATGAATGAAATACATAATGCAACTGATGAAGTTTATCTTACAAGCTCAATAAAACAACTGCTTGAAATTTCCTATAAAGATGCGGGAAAAAAATCCGGACTTAAATTCTTAGCCGAATTTCTTAACATTCCACGCGAAAATATTGCGGCATTTGGTGATGCTGACAATGACCTCGATATGATTGAATATGCCGGATGTGGAATTGCAATGGCAAACGCCTCTGACAACCTTTTAAAAGCTGCTGATTATACTACACTTCATCACGATAAGGATGGTGTAGCCTATGCATTTAAAAATATTATTAAGGTATATTAATATCCTGTAAAAAATAATTATTATACTATATATGAGCAAATTTATAATGTTCCACAAATTGTCTGTATTACAAATAATGAATATAAAAACACTCCGGAACATCATGTTATTTATGGCCGATTAATCAAAGTTTAAAATCTCTTGAATTTTGTCCATCGCTCATAAAATAACCTGACAGTTCCGGAGTGTATTTAATTAAATTCACATAATAACCTAATCATAAGTGAGAAATCTCTTTCCGAAGATTTTCCACTTATGATTTTCTATTATTATATCCATATAAATTAATGATGGAATAATCTCATTCCTGTAAAGCACATAGCTATATTATATTTATTACATGTCTCGATAACATTATCATCTCTTATTGAACCCCCCGGCTGTGCAATATACTTAACACCGCTCTTGTTAGCTCTCTCGATATTGTCACCAAATGGGAAGAATGCATCTGAACCTAATGATACATCAGTATTCTTATCAAGCCATGCTCTCTTTTCTTCTCTTGTAAATACCTCCGGCTTTTCTGTAAATACTCTTTCCCACTCACCATCTGCTAAGATATCCATATAGTCATCACCGATATATGTATCAATTGCATTATCTCTGTCAGCTCTCTTTAAGCCGTCTTTAAATGGAAGATTAAGTACCTTAGGTGACTGGCGTAAGAACCAGTTATCTGCCTTAGAACCTGCAAGTCTTGTACAATGTACTCTTGACTGCTGGCCTGCACCGATACCGATTGCCTGTCCGCCCTTTGTATAACATACAGAGTTAGACTGTGTATACTTAAGTGTAATTAATGCAATAATAAGGTCAATCTTAGTATTTTCAGGAATCTCCTTATTGTCAGTCACAACATTTCCAAGAAGTTCCTTATCAATCTTAAACTCATTACGTCCCTGTTCAAATGTTACGCCAAATACCTGTTTTCTCTCGATTGGCTCCGGCTTATATGATGGGTCAATCTTAATAATATTATAATTGCCCTTCTTCTTAGACTTTAATATCTCAAGTGCTTCATCTTCATAACCTGGTGCAATTATACCATCTGATACTTCATGCTGGATAAGCTTTGCTGTTTTAACATCGCACACATCTGAAAGTGAGATAAAATCTCCGTATGATGACATCCTGTCTGCACCTCTTGCTCTTGAATATGCACATGCTATTGGCGAAAGTTCTCCAATGCTTTCGTCAACCCAGTAAATCTTCTTTTCAACCTCTGAAAGTGGAAGACCGACTGCTGCACCTGCTGGTGATACATGCTTAAATGATGTTGCAGCCGGAAGTCCTGTTGCCTCCTTTAATTCCTTAACAAGCTGCCAGCCATTGAATGCATCAAGGAAATTGATATATCCCGGCTTACCATTTAAAATCTCAACTGGAAGGTTACTTCCATCTGCCATAAATATTCTTGAAGGCTTCTGATTAGGGTTACATCCATACTTTAATTGTAATTCGTTCATATATAATCCTTTCTAATTTGTAATCACTACTAAATTCAAAATGTTTAATTTATAAAATTTCTATTTATTCTTATTAACAATTCTTGTCTCATATCTACCGGTCTTAATATCAATAAATCTTACAAATAATGATACCTTGTTATCTTCATTTAAGTTATTCCATACCATATCTGTAAATGAATCAATATCACCTGATATTTTAACCCATGTAGGTTCTCCCTCAAAACTTGGAAGTGGGTTGGCATCTCGCATATATGTATGTATAAATCTTCCCTCACCTGCTATTGGCTTCTCATAGGCATATGTATATCTGTTGCAGGCTGCACCATTACCGTTATTGCTCTTTAATATAGACATTGCATAACTGAAATTACCATCTTCAATATGCATAATTCCTGAAATTCTAGGAGTATAATTAGGTGCGTCCGGCTCAAATTCTCTCGTTCTTAAAGCCTGCTCAAATGTATACTGCTTATCCATAAGTTCGTATATTGTATCTGTCTGGTCACCGTTAGTTACTATAGTCTTGTTACCAAGTACTCTTACCGGTGCGTATATTATAAGACTTGGGTCTTCAAGCTTAGATGGGTCAAATGCCTGTGTTCTTATGCCTTCACCATCTTCGACAAATATACGGTTTCTACTATTTTCACTTCTTCCCATAATAAAATAAGCTGTAACCGCCTTAGTTCCATCCTCTGACAATCCGATAACAATTCCTCTTCCCGGATAAGTTGTTGATGATAATTCCTTTTCAAGTGACATCATTTCCATAAATAAATCCTCCATTCTAAGTATCTTTGTAAATATCTTTGCTGTAAAGAAGCTAAAACTATGCACAGGCAGTTTATTCTGCTGTCAGAAGATGCCTGCCTTATTCATAAACCAATCATGTTACCGCCGGATGATTTGATATTCAAATACATCTTATATATAATTCAGACTTACATAATGCTATATAAATAAAAAACCACCCGGGTAACCATGCTTAACAATGGTCGCCCAGGCGGTCGGCTTATCTTTAACAATCTGTACTCCCTGTGGGTATCTCCCACAACACGCAATGCGTATCTTTCCGCCAGTCGTACAGAACCTATTGACAGAATACAACATTTAATTACATTTTGCAACCCCATAATATTGAAAATCATAAACCATTTATCATTAATCTTTAAAAATCTCACATTTGCCCATATATAGTTATACTATTATAATTACATATATACATAATATCGATTAATAATTACCTAAAAGCTTAATTGAATTAGCCTCTTCTTCAATTCCTCTTAATGCATTCATCACCCTCGGGTCATCAATATTTCCCTCAAAATCAACAAAAAAACGAAATTCCCATTTACGGCCTTCCATATTACGCTCTTCAATCGGTCTTGATTCTATCTTATTCATATTAAGTCCGTTATATATAATATGGCTTAGAAGATTATAGAGTGTACCTGTCTCGTTATCTGTCTCAAATACAATACTCATTTTCTGTGCATTTTTGACAAACTTTCTTGTCTTTGTAACTATTACAAATCTCGTCGTATTATTATCTGACGTATTAATACAGCTTTTCAATACTTCAAGACCATATATCTTAGCTGCCTCTTCGCTTGCAATTGCTACATGTGTCGCATCCTTTTCTTCAATAATCTTTTTGGCACTTACTGCTGTATTAGACTGTCCTACCTGCTGCCAGTTTTTATGTTTATTTAAAAATTCATCGCATTGCATAAGTCCCTGTGGATGTGAATATACTACCTTAACCTTATCAAGGTCAGTTCCCGGAAGTCCCAATAATGCATGCTCTATCTTTACATATGTCTCCGCAATTATGTAATTATTATATTCTCTTAAAAGGTCATACACGTCTGCCACAATCCCGGCTTTTGAATTCTCTATAGGAAGAACCGCATAGTCTGCCTTTCCTGTCTTAACATCTTCCATCGCATCCCGCCATGTTGATGTATTATAACAATCCACACCTTCACCAAAATATTTCTTTGTTGCAATATGTGCATACGCTCCCGGCACTCCCTGATATACAACCTTACAGCCTGTCTTACACACCTCATCAATAGCCTCATAAGGTTCTCTTAAAGTTCCGCTTGTCTTTTCCAGAAGACGGTATTGCATCTTTCTGCTGTTAGCCATAATCTGTGAAAATAAATCATCTATCGCATGGACATTATCATTATCCTTAACAAGCTGTGATATCTTTTCTATCTTAGCCTTCTCCCTTTCGGTATCAAGTACTTTCTTGCCTGTCTCAATCTTATACTCTGCCACTTCCCTGCAAAGCTCCATTCTCTTCTCAAATAATTCAACGAGCTGCCTGTCAATACCATCAATATTATCTCTGATCTTACCTAAATCAAGTGCCATCATATCCTCCTAAAATGTATAAATATTAATTCAATTATCATAATAATGCTTATCTTATTTTCTGCTATTTCACCAATAATTTTAATATTTTGTGTTTTTATAACACTATAAATGTCTATAGCATATAATATTTTGCCCTTTAACATATCTTTATGACAAATAGCACACTTTATTGTAGCATATATTTTTTATAATATCACTAATAAAAATGCATATTATTTAAACAAAAATATATATTAATCCGATAAAGCATGATATAATAATAAAAATGTAATTTATATATTATCGTAAGCTTATAATACAAAATAGCATTCTGATTATTTTATATAATGACATGCGGATTATATTATTTTATATGACAATTCTTTATAATATTTTATGCAATATTTTACTGCAGAATGGAGGCACTTATGAATAAGTATGTTAAACGGACTATAATAATTCTGATTATTGTTCTTATTGCAGGAGGTCTTGGCTATTACAGTTATTCCCGTAATAAGTTTGATTTCAATGAAGATAATGCTACCGGCAATACTCCCGGTAATATTAATAACGGAGGACTTTTTTGTGAATCCGGCGGCAGGATATATTTTGCCAACCCTTATGATAAAGACAGACTATATGTTATGAACTCTGACTGCACCGATGCTAAGAAACTCAACGACGACTGCATTGCATATATTAATGTGTGTAATAATTATATATATTATGTTAAAAATAATTTTTCTGAGGATACTGTCGGTGCTGTATTCAGAGGACAGTTATTCGGACTGTACAGATGTGATCTTAACGGTCAGAACTGCAAAGCATTATATGATAAGCTTATAGGAAAAGTAAGTCTTTGTGGCAATTATCTGTATTACCAGCACAATGATAATAAGACACCACTTTCTCTTTATAAAGTAAGAATTGATGGAAAGAATAACAAACAGGTCTCAGCAACCCCATATAATCCGGCATGTGTTAATAATAAGAAGATTTACTTTGCTGATGATACTAATAATAACCGTATAAGAATGATTAATACTGCTAATGATTCGGTATCTCCTTATTACGATGCCAATGCTTATATGGTTGATATGGAAGGCTCTTATATGTATTACATAGACCTTGATAAAGACTATTCAATTATGCGTCTTAATACAGCTACTAATACTGTTGAGCTTGTATACGCTCCTAATAATGGAAAGATTGTAAGTATTAATGTATATGGCAATAAGATGTTCTTCCAGCTTGAAAGTGACAGTGATGATACAACTGGTCTTTATAGAATGAATACAGATGGAACTCAGATAGAATATGTAGCACATGGCAATCTTACAAAGGTTACATGCACATCCAGGTATACATTTTTCAGATATTATGAAGAACCTGCAATACTTTACAGAGTTCCTACATCTGGTACGATTACAAAGGTTGAGGAGATTGTTATTAAATAGTCAATCATCATTAAAATATTACACAACAGTAATTCTATACAAAAATTATGCAGGATATAGATTCTTAAACAGTAAAATTCTATATCCTGCATAAATTTTATTTTTGCTTTCATTGCATCAGCAACATTTTCTATTGTCTGTTAATCAGACTAAATTCTCTTTTCAGTCAGCTTTTTACTCTTTATTCAAATATATTTCTTCGTCAGCTTCTTCCTGATAGCTTGATTATAATTCATCAACAACCTGGAAAATATAAAACTTAAGATAAAGTGACTCATCATCAGCCCAGAGTATAGGATGATCCGGTGACTGTGTTCTATATTCTATCTGGCGCAGTCTTTTATGTACATTCCTTGCTGCTTCTGCAATAGTCTTTGTAAATAACTCCGGATTCATAAAATGCGAGCATGAACAGGTTGCAAGATAACCACCATTTTTAACAAGCTTCATTGCCCTTAAATTAATCTCACGATATCCTTTAGTTGCATTCTTAATTGAACTTCTTGACTTTGTAAATGCAGGCGGATCTAATATTACAACATCAAACTTTTCTCCCTGCTTCTCAAGCTCTGGAAGAAGTTCAAATACATCTCTGCATGTAAATTTAACTGTGTCCTCCAATCCATTAAGCCTTGCATTTTCCTCTGCCTGATTGACACCTAATTGTGAAGCATCAACACCAAGTACGCTTGCTGCTCCTGCCATACCTGCATTTAACGCAAATGAACCTGTGTGTGTAAAGCAGTCTAATACCTTAGCTCCCTTACACATAGGTCTTATGGCTGCCCTGTTATACTTCTGGTCAAGGAAAAAGCCTGTCTTTTGTCCATCCTGTACATCAACATAATATTTAACACCATTTTCCACTATCTCAACCTTAGTATCAAATTCTTCCCCAATAAAGCCCTTGTGTCTTTCCATTCCCTCATGCAGTCTTACTTTGGCATCACTTCTTTCATATACTCCACGGATTGCCATGCCGTTTTCTGCAAGCACCTTCTTTAACAGCTCAACTATCAGAAGCTTGAATCTGTCAATACCAAGTGCAAGTGATTCTACAACAAGAATATCGGAGAACTTGTCTATTACAATTCCCGGAAGAAAATCCGCCTCTCCAAATATAAGTCTGCATGATGACATATCAACTGTATGTTTTCTATATTCCACGCAGTCTCTTACTCTTTGCTCAAAAAAAGCTTCATCTATCTGGCTTGTATGGCGGCTTAACATTCTTACGGTTATCTTAGATTTACGGTTAATAAAACCTATTCCCATGAAATATCCGTCAAAGTCATTTACCTTTACAAGTCCGCCGTCTTCCACATCTCCGGTAATACTTTCAATCTCATTATCATATACCCACATACCGCCTGATTTTAACGTTCTTCCTTCACCTTTTCTAATATTTACAATACCTTGTATCTTATATAAATCTTGCATATTTATCCTCTTTTCTAATGTAATTTATTTGTGCCCGCTATTTTACGACAGGCAGGCAATTATACATATTATTGCTTAATCTGATATCCTGGACTATTCACTTAACGCCGGTATCAAAACTGACAATTATACATCTTATTGTTTAGTCCTGATTATTTTTATACGTTAATAACATTTAAAAACAATCCCGTTACGAAAAAGCATAATATTCCCGCAACATTTTCCCATCATCAATTGCCTGCATTGTTGCCACACATATTAAATATTATCACGCCTGCTGCTGCAATGGCAATCCCCACGAGCTTTATAAATGAAAAATCTGCTTTTTTACTTCCAAAAAGTCCGAATAGTTCAAGCAGATATGCCACTGCTATCTGTGTAACAACTATTGTCACCTCAGCATTGGCAACTCCCATCGAAGCAACAGCCTTTACAACCGTAAATGTTATAAATGCTCCAATCACACCGCCAAGCAATGATATCTTAGGCTGTACGCCAAATATTCCTGCCAGCTGCTCTCTACCACCTATAAACCACATTATAATACAGGTCACAAGTGCTGTAAGCTGTACATATCCTGCCGCCACCCAGATGCTGCTACTCTTTGTCATATTAGTGTTAAAAACTCCCTGAATACTCATAAGCGCGCCTGATATCATAGCAATTAAAAATCCCGCCATAAACATAACCCTCCAGTTCAACCCTGATTTAGATACTACTTATTATGTAACCTTTGGGATTTTTTATGTATTTTAAATTGAGATTTGTTGACCATTTGTTGAAATGCGGGGTGTAGAGACGGGCAGGCTGTGGCTGATATGTAAGATTTGTACGCTGATGGG
>OGOA01000824.1_pt1 | contig 18525 bp, 20 predicted proteins | sample 1573621 | NCBI WGS metagenome assembly OGOA01 (sample SAMEA2581917, study PRJEB24529) | metagenome | biome: Human gut stool | place: China | collected 2011
AGACAGGAAAATTGATTAACGGGATCTCAAACCGGCTACGCAGGCGCTCACAGGTACTACCACATTGAGCCCGAGGAAATCCTTGTCGTCCATGATGAGCTCGATCTCCTGCCCGGATGCATGAAGCTGAAGCAGGGCGGCGGCAATGCCGGTCACAACGGACTGAAGGACATCACGCAGAAACTCGCCACGCTGAATTTCTGGCGCCTCCGTATCGGTACGGGTCATCCCCGCACGCTTGGCCTCCGAATCCAGGTTGTGGATTTCGTGCTCGGCAAACCGACTCCCGAACAGATGCAGAGCATTTCCAGCTGCATCACCGCCGGCATCGACTGCATGGCGGATCTCGCGGACGGCAACTTTCAGGCTGCGCAGAGGAAGATCGCTCCCTTCGGGAAGCATCCCGACGAAGCGGCCAAATAAGCCATGGCGTCGCCTATCTTCGTCAGTGCCTGCCTGCTAGGCCTCCCTGTACGCTGGGACGGAAAAGCCGTCTCAGGGGACTACGCGAGCATTCTCACCAAGTTCGTGTCCCGGGGCGGCCGAATCGTGTCGCTCTGCCCCGAATGCTCTGGTGGTCTTCCCACGCCGCGCCCGCCCTGTGAAATCCAGGCAGGAGACGGCTCGGACGTTCTTTCCGGAAAGGCCCGCGTGATCAGCATCAAAGGGACCGATCAGACGCTCGCCTATCTTCAGGGCGCCCGTGAGGCTCTGGCACTCTGCCTGCAGAATCAGGTCAAGGTGGCGGTGCTGAAATCTTTCAGCCCTGCCTGCGGAAACGGTAAAATTTACGATGGCTTTTTCCGCGGCACCAAAAAAGACGGCATCGGCGTTACAGCCTCCCTTCTCAGCCAGTCAGGCATACGTGTCTTCGATGAAGAGCACACCCTGGAGGCTGTCGCGCTCGCGCTCAAGGAATCTTCCGGCGAGTCCTGCGGCTGCGGCAGAGAGTAGACATTTTCAATCGCGTGAGGAGACACTCCTCCGCTTATATCTTTAGGAATTCAAGAAATGGGTCTTAAATGTGGCATCGTTGGCCTTCCCAACGTTGGCAAGTCAACGCTTTTCAATGCTCTGACGAAAGCGGGCATCGCCGCTGAGAATTACCCCTTCTGCACAATTGATCCCAATGTGGGCATCGTCGAGGTTCCGGATCCGCGTCTGCAGGCGCTCGCCGAAATCGACCACCCCAAGAAAATCGTTCCGGCTGCTGTCGAATTCGTCGACATCGCCGGTCTGGTTGCCGGCGCGAGCAAGGGCGAAGGCCTGGGCAATCAGTTCCTCGCCAACATCCGTGAGTGCGACGCCATTGCCCACATCGTCCGCTGCTTTGAGGACGACAACATTGTTCACGTGTCCGGCAAAGTGGATCCGGCGTCCGACATTGAAGTCATCAATACGGAACTGGCTCTCTCTGACCTCACCGTCGTTGAGAAGCAGATCCAGAAGTGGGGCAAGCAGGCCAAGCAGGGTGCTGACAAAGAAGCCGCTAAGCTGGTTGCTGTGCTGGAAAAGCTTCAGCCCGTCCTGAATGAAGGCAAGCCCGCCCGCACGGTGCCGCTGACTGACGAAGAGAAGCTGCTGATCAAGAATTACGGTCTCCTTACTCTGAAGCCCGTGATGTTTGTTGCCAATGTGAGCGAAGACGGCTTTGAGAACAACCCGTATCTCGATGCCGTGCGTCAGATCGCCAAGGAACAGGGCGCGACAGTTGTCGCGGTTTCTGCCCAGACCGAAGTTGAACTGCTCGAAATGCCGGAAGAAGACCGCGCCATGTTCCTCTCCGATATGGGAATGGAAGAGCCGGGCCTCAACCGCGTGATCCGCGCGGCTTACGACCTGCTCGGTCTGCAGACCTTCTTCACGAGCGGTGAAAAGGAAACACGCGCCTGGACGATTCATAAGGGCGATACCGCCCCGAAAGCGGCCGGCGTTATTCACACCGACTTTGAGCGCGGCTTCATCCGTGCGCAGACGATCGCCTTCGATGACTACATCAAGTATCACGGCGAAAAGGGTGCTCAGGAAGCCGGCAAGGAACGCGCCGAAGGCAAGGATTATGTCGTCCATGACGGCGACATCATGAACTTCCTTTTCAACGTCTGATTCTGCTGTCTTTAGTCTGATTCCTCTTCCGGGGCCGGGCATCCGGCCCCGGGATATCTGTCGGCCGCAATCGCTCAGTGGCGGCTTGTTAGAATACAATCAGACTGTTTTTTGTGATCCGCGGCAGGGGAATGTTCCTTTGCCCCCAATCCGACTGCCCCTCTGACACTATGGCTTTGACCAGCACCAAACAGCGAAAGGAACTAGGAGAGCGTCTGCAGTCCGAGCGTGAACGGCTCGGCTACACGCAGGAGCAGATTGCGTCGCTTCTTGGCGTCCCGCTGGATCAGTATCAGCGCTACGAAACCGGAGAATCAGATCCCGGACTCTTTCGCATGACGCGTCTTGCCGCAATCGGGTTTGATGCGAACTTCGTCATTACTACCGAACGCCACAATCCGGTGCGTGAGGAAAACGAGCTGCTGTCCCGTTTCCGTTCCCTTTCCATGCACGGAAAATCGTCGCTTTTCATGACGCTTGATGCCCTGGAGAGGCTCGCTCCGAATCTGCGCCGCACGATCCGGAAAACGCTTCGCTCGAAGAAATAACCAATTTTTGTGTCTGACCGGCGCACTAACCGTCTAAACTAGGAGCTGTGCACTCCGATTTCAGACCTTGCGCCGCGCCATGAAAAAAGATTCTGCTCTCATCAGGTTAGTCAGACTTTCCAAGTGGCTCATTCTGTTTGCTGCTCTGGCTTCGTTCGCCTCCATTTCCGCGCTGTATATCGTGGTGAGCCCCAAGTGGGTGGAGGAAAAACTGGAGGACTTCTCCTCCAAGAAGCTTGATCTCCATATCAAGCTCGATGGCCAGATCACCATCAAGCACCTGCCGAAAATTGAGGTCACTCTGCCCAAGGGCACACTGACTGACACTACAGATAACAGCTATCTCGGCAGCTTCTCGTCCGGCACCATCCGCATTTCACCCTGGGGACTTCTCATCGGTCAGCTCCATATTTCCAGCATCACGCTGGACGGGCTGAATTCCGCCATCGCCTCACCGGATCAGAACGAGCTCCAGCATCTATCCCGGTCACCGCTGATTCAGGACACGGACAGCTGGATCGCGCCTGTTGTTGTGAAGAAACTGATCCTCACCAATGCCCAGGTTGCCGTGAACGGTCTCCGGCCTGAACCGGTTCAGGTGCAGATAGCGTCTCTGGAAACCGGCGAAGTGGCCCCCCGGATGACAGCTCCTGTCACCTTCAATGCTTCCTTCACGTCCCCGGCTGACAAAATCACCGCGAATGTTGAGGGAAACGGCAATGTCGACCTCGATCTGCGGAGCAAGATTCTCGGTCTGCCGCAATTCAGGATTCACGCCTCTGGAACTGCGCAGAGCTCTCCGTTTGACGCCACTGTGCAGACTGAAAACTTCCAGTATGTGCAGGGGGTCTGGTCCGGGAAGCAGCTCGCCGCTTCTGTTTCCACTACAGGGAAAAAACAGAATACCTACCAGCTCTCGGTCGAAGATCTGTCCACGCAGAATCACATTGTGCGAGGCCGGATTTCCAAGCTGAGCGCGGTGCAGTCGCTTGAGAGCGGCACGCAGTCGCTTTCTGTCTCCTCGCCCTTCTCGGTCGACATGGATAAGAAGAGCTATTCGCTCGATCAGATGCAGCTCGGATATGTGCTCGCCGCGGACACTGCCCCTGCCATTCAGGCGAGCCTCACCGGCACTGCCCGAGGCAACTGGGCCGATCAGACACTGCAGCTCGATACGAAGGGAAAGCTGAACGATGCTCCGCTCTCTATTTCCCTCCAGGGAAGCTCACTTGAGTCTCCGAAAATCGATACTCAGATTGTCGCGAAGAAGATTGATCTGACGCCGAAGGAAGAAACGGCCCCTGCCACGCTTTCCTGGGAGAGCATCCCGTCTGAAATCGCTGTGCCGCTTATCCGAATCGCGGGTACGGCGACTATTCACGCCACTGTCAGCATTGAAGAACTTTCCCGCGGCGCCCTTCGGGCCTCCGCGGTCTCCTCTCATATTGCCCTCAGCCGGGACAGTCTCACCATTTCAGACTTCTCAGCAGACCTTCGGGGCGGGCACGTGACCGGCAATCTTTCCTTTGATCCCTCCGGAAGCTGGGTGATCAGGGCAAAAGCCGCACAGATAGCCGCTGGCGACCGCAGCGCCCCTGACAGCCTGAGCGGCACTCTCAACCTCCTGCTGACGGCATCCGGTCCCGGTGACCCCGATCAGATCATGACGAAGAGCCTCAAAGGCGACGCGGATATCGAGCTGACAAACGGAAATATGCCCGGACTCGGCCGGAAGGCTCTGCCTTTCACGAGTCTCTCCTGCCCGGTCGTGATTCATGATGGGATCGCGTCAACCGGGAGCCTGAAAGCGGCCGGCCATGACTTCACGGCAAAGGGCCGGGCAGAGATTGATCTGCAGACGCTTTCAGTGGCGGGAGAAGCGGTGGTGTGGTCCGCTCTGCAGCAGAAGTCCTCCCCTGCGACACTGGACGGCTCCGTTTCCCGTCCGGTCTGGAGTCTGATCGATCCGATGGAATTCCTGCCGGCCGAACCTCAGCCGGCACCGAAGGCTGCCGCCCCCGCAGCACCCGCCGCGCTGAAAGCCGCAGCTCCCGCGGCATCTGAATCCGTGTTTGAGCGCTGGTTCAGAGAACTGAAGGAATGGGTGCTGTCCAAATTCTGAAATCCCGCTGACTTACGGCTTGAAGCCCGGAATTTTCTGTTTCAGGGCTTCAGCCACCCGGGGGGATACGAATGCCCCGACGTCACCGCCAAGCGATGCGATCTCCTTCACGTAGGATGACGCGACAAACTGAAGCGAAGGCTCTGTCTGAAGGAATACGGTATCCACCCCCGGCATCAGCATGGAGTTGACCCCCGCCATCTGATACTCATAGGCAAAGTCTGACACACCCCGGATTCCGCGCACGAGGACATCGAACCCATCACGCTTCACAAGATCGCTCAGCAACCCCTCAAAAATCACGACGGAAACATTCGGAAGATCGCTCACCTCTTCCCGCACCAGCCGGGCACGCTCTTCAGCCGTAAAAACGGTGCGTTTTCCGGTTGATTCCGCCACGGCAACGGTCAGAGACTCGAAGAGCTTCGCCGCACGGCGAATGATATGAAGGTGACCCAGAGTGACCGGATCAAAAGTGCCTGCGTACACTGCCTTTGCCACGCTCAGTCCTCCTTGGCGAGATCCGCGAGAGGCGATGCCTTACGCGCGAGAAGCTGGTAACGGACAGCACCCGAGCTGCCGGATCTCAGCACCGCAAAATCCTCCGGAACCGGCATCTCATGCTCAGACGGGCTTTCCAGATAGATGAGACCGTCATCCGTCAGCACACGGGCAGCTGCCGAAAGTGCGCTCTGATGAAGCCCAGCGGCAAACGGAGGATCAATAAACACCACATCAAAGGAGCGTTCCGGGTAGCTGCGGGTGAGCGTGAGGCTGTCGCCCCGGCGGACCACCGCGTCGTCTCCGGCTTTCAGCTTCGCGCAGACATCCGAGAGATTCCGGGCATTCTGGGGATCCCGCTCAATCAGTACTGAGGTGCCGCCGCGGCTGGCAAATTCAAGCCCCAGCGCGCCGCTCCCGGCAAACATATCGAGAGCCCGTTTCCCGGAATACCCTCCAAGCAGGAAGGTGAGCCAGTCAAAAACCGTCTCCCGGATTCTGTTCCCGGTCGGCCGAAGACCATCCAGATCGATCACGGGGAGCGGTGTTCTCTTCCATTTGCCTGCAAAAATCCTCACTGCACCCGTTTTCTTCCCACGAGTTGGTAAACTTGACGGGTCAAATATTCTTTTCTTTTTCATTACAGTATTATGGTTTTTTTCTTTGGCAAGAAGAAGGACGAGAAAAACGCTGATTCCGAACAGGAAGAGGCCAAGTCTCAGTCCGGCGGCTCCTGGTTTTCGAAACACTTCTCCGCGTCAAAACCCGCTGAGCCTGCTGCGCCTGCCGAAACCCCGGCTCCAGCTCCGACACCGGCTCCGGCGCCTGCCCCTGCACCGGCCGCGCAACCCAAGCCGGCTCCGGTCAAGGAAACGTGGTTCTCCAAGCTTCGCCGGGGTCTGACAAAGACCCGCGTCAATCTTTATGGCCTGTTCTCAGGCGGCGTAATCGACGAGGACTTTCTCGAAAACCTGCAGGACGCGCTGATCGCGGCCGATACCGGTCTCCCCGCTTCTGAAAAAATTATCGAGGAACTCCGCGAGTCTATCAAACTGAAGGGGCTGAAGACCCAGGAGGAAGTCCGCGGCGAACTGATCGATATCATCACCCGGATGCTGAAGCCGTCCGAGCAGGATCTCGATATCGAACGCGCTCATCCTCTTGTCATCATGATGGCAGGCATCAACGGTGCCGGTAAAACCACCTCCATCGGAAAGATTGCCAAGTGGCTTGCGGCCCGGAACAAATCCGTACTGCTCGCCGCCGGCGACACCTTCCGTGCTGCTGCGCGTGAGCAGCTTGAGGAGTGGGGCAAGAGAAATCAGGTGCATGTAGTGTCGCAGCAGGGCGCTGATCCCGCGGCAGTCATTTTTGACGCCGTGAGCTCTGCCAAGGCCCGCGGCATTGATGTCGTGCTCGCCGATACCGCAGGCCGTCTGCCGACGCAGGCGAACCTCATGGAAGAGCTCACCCGCATCAAGCGCTCTCAGGAAAAAGCCCTGCCTGGCGCCCCTCACGAAATCATTCTCGTGATTGACGGCACAAACGGTCAGAATGCCCTCGCTCAGGTCCGTCAGTTTGATCAGGCGGTCGGTCTGACCGGTCTTATCGTGACAAAACTTGACGGCACCGCGAAGGGCGGCGTGCTTCTTGCTCTCGCGCAGGAACGCGGCAGCTCGCCCCTTCCGATCTACTTCATCGGGGTCGGCGAAAAGATCGACGATCTTCAGCCCTTCAAGGCTGAGGAATTCGCCCGCGCTCTGGTTGGTGAGGAAGAAGCGGAATCCCATTCCTGACGGCGTATTTCCATGACAGAAAAATATGCGGTAATTGATCTTGGCTCCAACAGCTTCCGGCTGGAAATCGGACATTTCGATGGCCGGAAGCTCGTGTCAGATCACTATGTGAAGGAAACCGTGCGCCTTGCCGCTGGTTTCGACAGCCGCGGCTGCCTCACGGAGGATACGGAGACCCGGGCGCTCGCTTCTCTCGCCCGGTTCGGAAGGCTGATCCGCGGCATCCCGCTGAGCAGGATCCGCGCCGTGGGAACCCAGGCACTCAGAATCGCGAAGAATTCGTCAGACTTTCTCACGCGGGCTGAACCTGTGCTCGGCTGTCCGATTCACATCATTCCCGGGACAGAGGAGGCGCGCCTCACTTACCTCGGCTGCATCAAGAGCCTCAATCCCCCGACGACCGATCCGATTCTCGTGATCGATATCGGCGGTGCCTCCACAGAGCTTTCTGTCGGCGACGGCTCCAGACTCTGCGAGGCAACTTCCTTCCCGATTGGCTGTGTCAATACGACGATCGCCTCGTTCTCAAGCCGTGAACTGAACGAGCAGACAATCGCAAAAGCCATCGACCGGGCCGCCCAGGTCTTTGAGGCAGAGGCAGCCCGCTTCACATCTCACCCTTGGAAGAGCGCCTACGGATCCGCCGGAACGATCAGTTCGCTTCACAGCGTCGCTGCCGCCTGCGGCTGGGGCAGCGGCCCGATTACCCCGGACATCATCCGCCTCGCCTCTCAGGCTCTTGCCAAAGCAGGGTATATTGATCAACTGAATCTGCCGGGGCTGAAGCCGGACAGACGGGACATTATTGCCGGAGGCTTTGCCGTTCTGGCAGCCCTCTTCAGGGTATTCCGCATCCAGGAGCTCAACCTCGCCACGGGATCCCTCAGAACCGGAGTTTTCTACGATTTGTCCGGGCTCTGAAACACAGGAAAGGTATGGATAATTCTTCTTCAGGCATGATCGAGCTGAGCCAGGTCACGACTTCCCGCGGTCAGTTTCCGGTTCTCTCGCGCTTTACGCTGACGATCTCCCAGGGCCAGTTCATCAATCTCTATGGCCCGACCGGCTGCGGCAAGACAACAGTGCTGCGGCTGATCTGCGGTCTCGCGGATCCGGCCTCCGGAACCGTGCGGGTTGCCGGACAGGACCTCAGCACACTGTCCTCAGGGGCCCGGAAGCGGCTGCGCCGCAGTTTCGGTCTCTTCACACGGACAGCACTCCCTTCTGAAGACGAAGCCCTGCTCCAGGCCATCACCACCCCGGCCATTCTCTGCGGTCATTCCATCCGGGACGCCATGATGCTGGCAGCCGCGCTGACGGTCTGCGGTCTTTTCCCGCTTGCCGATAACCGGATCCGGGATCTCTCGGAAGGGGAGCGGCAGCTCGCACTTCTTGCCCAGTCGCTCGTGAATAAGCCTGCTGTCATTCTGGCTGATGAACCAACCGCCTATCTGGATGAGGAGCACGCGGACGCCGCTCTTCGGATTCTGGCCCAGTACGCCTCTGAAGGCGGCACCGTGCTCGCTGTGAGCCACAACCCGCTTTCCGACACCTTCGTCACGGCAATCGACATGGAGAAACTGCATCATGTCTAATGCATTTGCCGCTCGCCAGTGGGCAACCATGAAGCTCTTCGAGGGCGTGTCCCGTCATAAGGGCAAGGTGCTCATTTCGCTCGTCATCACGACGCTCGCCATGAGCCTGCTGCTCGTGGCTTTCACCCTCTCCCTTACGGCTTACAACTCCGTGAAGGGCGTCTCTGTCGCCCAGGAGATGACCATCTTTACCAATCAGGGGGTCAGCTCAGAACGGGCTGCGAACCTGAAGGAAACTATTGAAAAGCAGCCCGGCATCACCCGCGTACGTCTCGTTTCACCGGATGAGGCGCTGGGGCTGATCGGAGACACGGACAACACGGATCTCTCATTCAGCACCAACCCGCTGCCGAATATTCTGCTCGCAACCGTCAGCACGGATATTCCCGAGAAGCAGGTGGACGAGACCGCGAAGTTCATTGAAAAGCAGCCTGGAGTTGATTCGGTTGCCTACGACAGCACCTGGAACAGCAACATTCAGGCCCTGAAGAATGCCTTCACCAAATTCGGCCTTCTCACCGGCGGCCTTCTCTGCGGACTCATTCTGATGGTGCTGCTCGGCAGCGCGAGCCTTGCCGCAACCACGCCTCTGAAGGAAGCCCTCAGGCTGAACAGCATGGGTGCCCCGACATCCTTCATCGTCCGCCCGGATGCTTGGCGGGCTGGATTTGTCTTCCTGCTCGCGTCTCTCGCCTCCATTGTTATTGCGGATCTCGCGATCTCCAGCATCGCCCCTGCGCTCTCCACGGCTCTCGGGCTGTACCATCTGCCCGTTACGTTCCAGCCTCTGCCGCTCTCCTGGCAGGTTGCTTTCATTGTGGTGTCATTCCTCCTGGGAAACATTCTCGGAGGATTAACCAGCTACCTCGGCTACCGGGGCAAAATCTGATGAGGGATCCTTCATTCACATCATCTCCCCATCAAAGCGTTAGGACGGAAAAATGACGTCAAATTCGCTTAGGAAGCCCATTCAGACCGCACTGGTTCCTTACCGCAAAAGGACCCAGCTCCCGGCGCTTACGCCGGGAGATCTGGGGAACCTCGACGCCTATATCAAGGCGGCGAACAGCGCCCCGGTTCTCACCGCAGAGGAAGAACGGAATCTGGCAATCCGTATGCGTGATTACAACGATGTGGATGCGGCCCAGGCGCTCATCATTTCTCATCTGCGGCTGGTCATTTCTGTCGCGCGCGGCTATCTGGGCTACGGTCTTTCCCATGGCGATCTGATCCAGGAAGGCAACATCGGGCTCATGAAAGCCGTCAGGCATTACGACCCGGACAAGGGCGTGAGACTGATGACTTTTGCCGTGCACTGGATCCGGGCAGAAATCCAGGAGTACATCGTGAGGAACAGCCATATGGTGAAACTCGCGACGACCCATGCCCAGAGAAAGCTTTTCTTCAATCTGAGGCAGATGAAGAAAACCGATCAGGCGCTTACCAATGCTCAGGCAGAGGACATCGCGGAAAAGCTGAACGTCAAGCCTAAAGAGGTTCTCGAAATGGAAAAGCGCCTTTCGGGACCGGATGCTTCGCTGGATACTCCGCTCGACGAAGAGGGGGACTCCTCTGTCACGGCGGTCGACATGCTGTCCGATAAGAGCGATGAACCGGTTGAAATTCTGGAAAAGGCAGATGAACTGCAGCTTGAGCAGGTCGGTCTCAAAAAGGCGATCGAGCAGCTCGACCCCAGAAGCCGCCGCATCATTGAAGCCCGCTGGTTCCATGAGAATGACGAGGGGGAAGTGAAGGCAGTCAGCCTCGCCACGCTCGCGAAGGAATTCGGTATTTCGATCGAACGGGTGCGTCAGCTGGAAAAACAGGCCATCGCCAAACTGAAAAAAATTCTCACAGAATCCTCAGGCAAATAGATTTCCCCATGTTTCACATTGTTCTGGTTTCACCCGAAATCCCGCCAAACACCGGGAACGTTATCCGGCTGTCAGCCAATACCGGCTGCACGCTTCATCTGATCAAGCCTCTGGGTTTCTCGCTCGACGACAGCCATCTGCGCCGCGCCGGTCTCGACTATCGGGAATACGCCACGCTGAAGACTTACGAGAACTGGGATGACTTCATCGAAAAAGAGCATCCGGATCCCCGGAACCTCTATATGTTTTCCTCCCACGCCACGCGGTCACTGCCGGAGGTGACGTTCGCCGCCGGATCCTGGCTCGTGTTCGGGCGTGAAAGCGCCGGACTGCCTCTCGAATTGCAGGAGAATCACTGCCTCAAAGAGAACCGGATCCGCATCCCCATGATGCCGAATAACCGGTCGCTCAATCTCTCCAATTCTGTCGCCGTCGCGGTGTTTGAAGCCTGGCGGCAGCACGGCTACGCCGGATCCGTCTGATCCGTCCCGAAGCACCCCGCAAAAAAGAACCGGGCAGCGCCCGGTTCTCCTCTCTCCTCTATCTGCAGCGGAAAGCCTTATCAGCCTTCACGCTCCAGTCTCTCCTTAGCCTTACCCGCAAGCCCTGCCATCCAGGGAAATGCAGCTTCATGCTGGCGGCGGAACGCCTGGATCTTATCCAGATCCTTCAGCGTTGATCCCACCATATCCAATCCTTCCAGCAGCATCTCGCGGTGCCGGTCTGACAGTTCAAACGGCCACTCGCGGCTGCCGTCTGAAATCGTGCGGCTGGCCACATCAATCGTGAGACTGACAGGCTTCCCTCCGCTCACCGCTTCGAGAATGGCTTCTCCATCCTCGCGGGACACCTTGGCAGCGAGCAGCCCGTTATTGAAGCAGTTGGAATAGAAAATCTCGCCGAAACTCGGCGCGATCACTGCCCGGATGCCAATCTGCATCAGCCCCCAGACAGCGTGCTCGCGGGACGACCCGCAGCCGAAATTCGGGGAAGAAACAATAATACCTGCCTTCTCGTACCCGGGCTTATTGAAAACGCAGTCCGGGCGGCGCGTTCCATCCGGGTAGCAGCGCAGATTGAAGAACGTGCCCTTCGCGAGACCTGACTTATCCACGCCGCGCAGGAACTGCTTCGGCATGATCTGATCCGTATCGAGGTTATCAATCGGGAGCGGTACGGCAACGGCATTCAGCTTTACGAGTTTTTCCATTTTTCAGATCTCCGGAAGTTTGCGCCAATCGGTCAGATGCCCGGTCACAGCAGCGGCAGCCGCCATCTGCGGACTCACGAGATGAGTCCGGGCACCCCGACCCTGCCGGCCTTCAAAATTGCGGTTCGTGGTCGAAGCGCACCGCACCCCCGGCTCCAGAACAAAGTTATTCATTGCGAGGCAGAGCGAGCAGCCGCTCTTACGCCACTCAAAACCCGCATCCTTGAAGATACGATCGAGTCCCTCGGCCTCAGCTTCCCGCCTCACCTGCATGGAGCCCGGAACAACCTGCGCCCGGACTCCCGGTGCCACATGGCGTCCTCGAATCACAGCGGCCGCGGCTCTCAGATCGGGCAGCCTCGCGTTCGTGCAGGAACCGATGAAGACATGCTGCACGGGGATCCCTTCCATCGGAGTCCCGGCTTTGAGTCCCTGATACCCCTGAGCCCTGACAGCGGCCGTGTGGGAATCCGGATCCGCGAAGGAATCTGCTTCCGGAACCGATTCCGAAATACCGACCGCCTGATCGGGGCTGGTTCCCCAGGTCACCATCGGTTCGAGAGCCGAGGCATCAAGCGTATGAACGATGTCGAAATGCGCGTCGTCATCACTCTTCAGGGAGCGCCAGTATTCCTGAGCCGCCTTCAGCTCTTCCCCCTTCAGATCCGGGCAGTGAGCGGTCACCCACTCCACGGTCTTCTCGTCAGGCGCAATGATCGCGCCGCGGGCACCAGCCTCAACCGTCAGATTGCAGAGCGTCATCCGGCCTTCGACCGGAAGCTCATTCACCACGCTGCCCTGATACTCAACCACACAGCCCAGAGCGCCGCGGGCGGAGATCTTCCTCAGCACCGCAAGCGCCAGATCTTTCGCGGTTACCCCTTCCGGGAGATGTCCGTCAATCCGGATCAGCATCGTCTTCGCCATGCGGTAGACGAGCGTCTGGGTCGCGAGAATATGCTCGATTTCGGAGGTCCCGATCCCGAACGCCAGAGCCCCGAGGGAGCCATGCGTCGTGGTGTGGCTGTCACCGCAGATCACGACCATGCCAGGGCGCACCAGCCCCTGCTCATCCATCAGCACATGCTCGATACCCTGATGAGGGTCGTTCGGGCCATAGAAGGCCTTGATGCCGAACTGGCGGCAGTTCTCGCCAAGCTTCGCCGCCTGACGGGCACTCGCGGAGTCCTCAATAACGCGGGGGGTGACATCCTCTGTCGGAATGACATGGTCAACCACGCAGAGATGGGAGTCAGGAGACAGTACGCCGATACCGCGCTCAACCAGTCCTGCAAAAGCCTGAGGACTCGTGTACTCATTCGCGAAGTGGATGTCGACGTACAGCAGAATCGTGCTGTCATCGATTCGCTTCACCGTGTGGGTGTCGACGATTTTCTGATACAGCGTCTCAGGTTTTCCCGCCATGTTTTTCTCCGAAAGGATTAGACAACATGGGTATTTTATGCCCATTAAGCTAGTATTCCGTACCTATCTAGAGGTATAAAAATAAGAAAAAAGCCTCCCTCCCGCTTTTACGGGATCGGAGGCTTTCTGAGGCGGATAACCCGCCCTGCTTCGTCAGGGAAAACGGATTACTGACGATCCAGGTGATGCTCAACCGCGAACACGGCAGCCTGAACACGGCTGCTCAGGTTCAGCTTGCGGAGAATGCTCTGGACATGAACCTTGACCGTCGATTCGGCCAGATCCAGGGCACGGGCGATTTCCTTATTGGAAACACCCTTCGCAAGCCAGGCGAGCGTCTCGCGCTCACGCGGCGTCAGCGAGTTGACGTCCGTCACCGGGGTGGCGGGGCTCGCGTGGTCGCGGCGGATCTTCATCACGAGCTTCGAAGTCATTTCAGGAGACAGGACGGAGTCGCCTTCAACCGCGTGACGGATACCGGAAAGGAGGAAGTCCGTGTTGATCTTCTTCAGCAGATAGCCGCGGGCACCGAGGCGCATGCATTCGACGAGGTCATCGCCGTCTTCGCTCACCGTCAGCATCAGAACCGCCATATGGGGCTGGGCTTCCAGGATCTGAGCGAGGGCCTCGTGACCGTTCATCACCGGCATATCCAGGTCAAGCAGCACCACATCAGGCTGAAGCTGCTCGGCGAGCTTGACACCGTCAAGGCCGTTATCGGTTTCGCCAACGACCTGGAAGTCGGACTGACGCTGCAGAAGCGCCTTCAGACCGCTGCGGAAAAGCGTGTGGTCATCGACAAGAAGGATTCGGATTTTCTTGCCGCTGTTTTCAGATTCCGTCGTATTTGCTGAATCTTTCTCATTGATACTCATGATGCATCTCGCTTTGAGTCGTGAAACTCTTTGACGCCTGCGGGCTGTCACTCAGGGGTTCGCCGGTGCGCCCGCAGTGATTTTTTTATTACGCCTGACCGGAACCGCTGGCGGCCGGCTGGACGGAGGATTCCGCCTGCTGCTGCATCTGGGCAAGGCGCTGCTGATAGAGAGCTTCGAAGTTCACCTCAGGCAGATGCACAGGAGGCATGCTGGTACGGGTAATCAGATCCGCCACATTGGCGCGGAGGTACGGATAGACGATCGACGGGCAGTACACGTTCAGCAGGTGACGCGTGTCCTCTTCACCGATACCGGAGATCTGGAAAATGCCAGCCTGCTTGCCTTCGACAAGGAAAAGCACCTGTTCCTTGGACTTCACGGTCACGGTGCCGCGGACGACAACTTCGTAGTAATCCGGAACGGAAAGCTGCTGCGGGGCAACCTCAAACTGAATATCCACAACAGGCTGCTCTTCAAGAGCCTCCGTGAAGACTTCCGGCGCATGCGGCATCTCAAGCGATGCGTCCTTAAAGTAACAGCGCTGCAGCTGGACCACGGGGCCGTTCTGTTCAGCGGATTCCTGATTTCCGATTTCTTCTGCCATCTGGCTAATTCCTTGGTTAGGGAAACTCAAACTACTCTAATAGTAGTAATTTTAGGGCAATCTGCATACATCACCCTAGTTTTTTTCAATTATTTCACGACCGGAAGGCCGGCTTCACGCCATCCCTTCATGCCGCCTTTCAGCACCGTCACGCTGGCAAAGCCCATGCCTTTCAGCAGGGAGGCAACCATTTTGGCGTCTCCGGCGGCACTAATCAGAAGGACCGGCTTCGTTTTATCGAATTCGTTCAGATGATGATGAATCACCGTGGCCGGGAAATTCCGCGAGCGGGCAATGTGACCTGCCTTATAGTCATCGCTCGAGCGGATATCGATAACCTGGGCGTCCTTATGATTGATCAGTTCGGTAGCGATCGTGCTGTCGACTTCCTTCCCGCGCTTTTTGCGGGTCAGCATCGGCCAGAGCAGCATGGCTCCCGAAATTAATACAATTGCGACTAAAGCCGCATTGCGGTAAAGAAAATCCAACACGGTTCTATTCCTTGTATCCCGTACTAGGGTTCAGACTAAGGTATTCGATTATAGAATGTAGGAATCTCCTTCAGGTTCCCTAACTAGAGAAAACTTTATGCATAAACTCGTTCTCATGCGCCACGGCCAGAGCCAGTGGAATCTCGAAAACCGTTTTACCGGCTGGGGCGATGTCGACCTCACCGAGCAGGGGCGCCAGGAGGCTCAGAAGGCAGGTGAACTGCTGCGTACGCAGGGTTACCAGTTCGATCTGGCCCACACCAGCGTACTTAAGCGCGCGATTCACACCCTTTGGATTACGCTGGACGCCATCGACCAGGATTGGCTGCCGGTGCGCAAGTCCTGGCGCCTGAATGAGCGCCATTACGGCGCACTTCAGGGACTCAACAAGTCGGAAACTGCTGAAAAATATGGTGAAAAGCAGGTTCTGATCTGGCGCCGCTCCTACGACATCCGTCCGGGTGCGCTGGAGAAGGACAGCCCGATGTGGCCGGGCAAGGATCCCCGCTACGCGGATATTCCTGAGGCTGAGATTCCCGCCTGTGAGTGTCTGAAGGACACCGTCGCCCGTGTGATCCCCTTCTGGGAAGAATCGATCAAGCCTGAGGTTGCCTCCGGCAAGCGCGTGCTGATCGCGGCTCACGGCAACAGCCTCCGCGCCCTGATCAAGCACCTCGATGGCATCAGCGATGAAGATATCGCCGGTCTCAATATTCCTACAGCTCAGCCGCTCGTCTATGAGTTCGATGACGACATGAAGCCGATCCGCCACTACTACCTCGGCAATCAGGAAGAGATCGCGAAGGCAATCGCCGCCGTGGCTGCCCAGGGCAAGGCGAAGCACTAATCCCCCCGATCAGGATCAGCCGCTCAGACTGAGGGCTGATCCGCCTCTGCCTCTTCATGAAAAAAACTGCCTTACTTATTGCGTCCATCTTTGCCACCAGTGTTCTCCTGCAGCCGGCGGTCACTTATGCCGCGCAGCAGAAGAAAACCGCGTCCGTGAGTAAGAAAAGCACCGCGAAGACCAAGAAGCGGACCCCTGCTCCCCGCCGGTCTGTAAAGAAGTCCCGATCAAAGGCAGCAGCCCAGAATACGGACGACAATACCGCGCAGAAGAAGGGGCTCGAGAGTCAGCAGAAAGCGCTTCAGCAGCAGATCGGCAAGCTTCAGCGGGATATTTCCCTCAAGCAGGCGAAGCAGCAGAAGGAAGCTTCTGCCGCCAAGTCCGCCCAAAGCGCCCTGACGCTCTCCAATAAGAAGCTGCAGCAGCTGACTGCTGAGCAGAAGCAGAAACAGAGTCAGATCGCGAGCATCAAAAAGGAATCCGGACGTGTGACGAACCGTCTGGAGAATACCCGCCGCGACATCGCGACCAATGCCCGCATCCAATACCTTTACTCAAAGAAGAAGCCCTGGGAGGTTCTGGTTTCCGGCTCAACTCCAGCCGAAATCCATCGCGGCAACGCGATTCTCGACTATCTTGCCGAGCGTCACCAGAAGAGAGCGAATAACCTCGAAGTGACCAAGGTTCAGCTGAAGAATCAGGAACAGAAAACCACGGCGCAGGCAAAAAATATTGCCGCGAATGCCGCGACTGAGCAGCAGAGCAATCAGAAACTCGCCGCGGATCAGAAGCTGCACCAGGACAACACGAAGAAACTTGAGCAGCAGATTGCAAGCCAGAAGCAGCAGGTTGCGGAGCTGAAGAAAGACCAGCAGCGTCTCTCTGCCCTGATTCAGCAGATCAACGCTGCCATTGCCGCTCAGGAACGTGCCCGTCAGAAGAAACTTGAGGCGGAACGGCTCGCGAGAAAGAAAGCGGCCGAAGAGCGTGCCCGCCAGCTCGCGCTCGCGAAGAAGAAAGCCGCGCAGCAGGGCAAGCCCGCGCCCAAGGCGCCTGAACGGGTCGAAGAGCCTCCGGAACCCGCCCCCGCGCCTTCTCTCTCCGGAAACTTCGCGAAGCTCCGGGGCCGTATGCCCATGCCGGTATCCGGCACAGTTGAAGGCCGCTATGGCCAGAACCGGAATGGCATCGGCAAGTGGCAGGGACTCTTTATCCGCGCTCAGGAAGGTTCGGCAGTCAAAGCCATTGCCGCGGGCCGCGTGGTGTACTCCGGCAATCTCCGCGGCTTTGGAAATCTGATTATCCTTGATCATGGCAGCGGATATCTCTCGGTTTATGCGTATAACAGCGCCCTCCTGAAGGGCAACGGCAGTTCTGTATCCGCCGGTGAAACCATCGCGCGCTCCGGCTCCGGGGCGATCGGCGATACCCCCGGTCTATACTTTGAGATCCGCTACAAGGGTCACACCATTAACCCCTCCTCATGGGTGAGATAGCCCTCTGGTGGGAACATTCATTTTTCTGAAATTCCGCCTGTTTATGGACAAAAATACGTTAAAGCTGATTACGGTCGGCACAGCTGTCGGATTCGCACTCACCATGGGAATGAATGCGTGGGCCGACAAGACTGATACGGCTACTCAGAACCAGCTCCCGCTGAAGGAAATCCGGCAGTTTACCGACGTGTTCGGCGCCATCAAATCCTTCTACGTCGATCCGGTCGGCGATAAGAAGCTCCTTGAACAGGCACTGACCGGCATGGTGTCCGGCCTGGATCCCCACTCCGCCTATCTGGATGCCGAAGGCTTCAAGGACCTGCAGGAAGGGACTGAAGGCGAGTTCGGCGGCCTCGGCATCGAGGTGACAAAGGACGGCAAGAGCGGCGTCCAGGTGGTGTCCCCGATCGACGATACGCCGGCCGCCAAGGCTGGCGTCCGCGCGGGCGACATCATCATCAAGATCGACAATACCTTCACCTACGACCTGACACTCAGCAAGTGCGTGAAGATGATGCGCGGCAAGCCGAAGACCCCGGTCACTCTGCAGATCATGCGTAAGGGCGTAAAGAAGCCGATCACGATCAAGCTCGTCCGCAGCATCATCAAGGTGCAGTCCGTAAAGGCGAAGGAGCTCCCGGACGGCATCGGCTACATCCGTATCTCCCAGTTCCAGGAACACACGGAAGAGGATCTCGCGAAGGCCCTGAATAAGTTCCAGAAGGATCATCACCTGAAGGGGCTTGTGCTCGATCTCCGCAATAACCCCGGCGGGCTGCTTGACGCCGCGGTCGGTGTCTGCGGACTCTTCCTGCCGGCCAACACGCTCATCGTTTCGACCAAGGGCCGCACCGAGGATTCGAACCGCGAATTCTTCACCGGGCAGCCGCTTCCGAACCTGCCGGTGACGGAAAAGGGGCCGGAGGAAGCGAAGACCGTGCCGATCGTGGTGCTGATCAATCCGTCCTCAGCCTCTGCCTCTGAAATTGTGGCAGGCGCTCTTCAGGATCATAAGCGGGCCACGCTGATGGG
>OGOA01000825.1_pt1 | contig 18499 bp, 16 predicted proteins | sample 1573621 | NCBI WGS metagenome assembly OGOA01 (sample SAMEA2581917, study PRJEB24529) | metagenome | biome: Human gut stool | place: China | collected 2011
AATAAAACTGCGCCACAGCCTTGGCAGGCCATCGCGCAGCGATTTTGTTCAATCGAAAGTTGTGGAGGTGAAATGAATATGATGATGTTCTTAAAATTAAGAAATATCTGAGTTCATAGAACTATGTTAAATAGTTTTATGTATAGGCAGAACCCGAAAAACTATTTAATAAAGGAGATTGTGCAATGATATTTCAAGATAATGTAATCAAAGAGTACTTAAAAAATGTTTATTTTATAACGGGAACACCTTGTGGAGGAAAGACAACCGTTTCACGTGTGTTGGCGGAAAAGTATGGATTTGAACTATTTGATGTTGATGAGAGATTCGACGAGCACAAAAAAATGTCGAACCCATTATTTCAGCCTGCGATGAATACGTATTTTAACAGTGCAGATGAATTTTTTGGAAGAACAGTTGAAGAATATAAGAATTGGCTGTTGAATAATACTCGTGAACAGTTAGAGTTTGTTCTTCTTGATTTGATTCGTTTATCAGAAAATAAGAAAGTTTTGTGCGATTGTCATCTTACAGTTGCTCAGGCACTCGCTTTTTCTGAACCAGCGAGAGTTGTTTTTCTCATAAAAGACCCATCTAATCTTGTTGATGAATATGGTAATCGACCAGATCATCAGGGATTTTTTCAGTACTTAAATTCAGCGACTGATATAGAAAAAGCCAAACAAACTGTGAATATTACCTTATATGAACTCAATGTAAATCGCATAGAGGAGATTAAAAGCAGTTCTTTCTTTTGGATAGAGAGAACTGTGGATAGTACAGTTGAGAGTACATTAACTTGTGTCGAAAAACATTTAGGTTTAATATAGTTGAAGAAAGACATTCGATTATAGCACATTTTGTTTAATGAATTAGTGCCACAAATTGAGAAGTATTCTTGATTTGTGGCATCTTAATAAGGCAGAATAAAGGAATAAAAAGAATCTTAATTCTGTTAAACGCTATTGACAACTTCATATTTAGTGAATGATAACAATTTATAATTTAGTATTGGATAAAGAATAAAAAAGGAAGTAAGTTATGACGAATAAAGAAATAATGGATATAGCAATGCAGCAATCTGCATATGACACAAATGCAAAGGTTTCTGACTTCCTTCAGGATACAAATGTATTTGTTAAATCTGGAGTTGGACCTTTGGCAAGAAAATATTATAAAGAACCTATCGCTTGTAATTTTGTGTCTTATGGAAGCAATGTAGTTGCATCTGTGAAAGATGAATTTAAAGAAATAGTTGAAACATATCTGAGTAAGTTTGAATTTTATCATTGTTTTGAGACGCCTAACATGCACTGGCTTGATGAACGGATGAAAGAAAAAGGATATAGAGTATGTTTTATGGCAGAGTATTTTTTGCCGGATATGGAACGATTGAAAAGATTAGAGTGCAATTATGTCCTTAAAGTGTTAGAACAAAAAGATTTTGCAGATTTGTATCTTCCAATGTGGGGGAATGCATTGTGTGCAGATAGAAAAGAGTTAGATGTTCTGGGAGTTGGAGCATATGATGGTGAGAAGCTTGTAGGTCTCGCAGCGTGTTCAGCGGATTGTGATAATATGTGGCAGATAGGTGTCGATGTTTTGCCTGAATATCGAAGAATGGGAATTGCTTCATCACTAACAAGTAATCTTGCAATTGAAATAATTGAAAGAGGCAAAGTACCATTTTACTGCTGTGCGTGGTCAAATCTTAAATCGGTAAAAAATGCATTGCGCAGTGGTTTTGTGCCTGGATGGGTGGAAATGACGGTAAAAGCAGCAAGCTTAGTTGATGAAATGAATAAGTAATAAATTCCGATTTTCAGAACAATAATAAATCTTTATTGCTATTTAGTGAGGTGTAAATATGTCAACTGGAATTATGATAATTGGTCCATCTGGAAGTGGAAAGACAACACTTGGAAAAATAGTTGCACAGAAACTGGGATATCTATATTTTGATGTGGATGATTATATTTGGAAACAGAATACAGATAGTCCATATACACAAATGTATACGAGGGAAGAAAAGATTAGCAGACTGAACACTGATATTGCTCCATATGAACATTTTGTTATGGCTGGTTCGATGAGTTCCTTTCATTATGCATTTGATGATATGTTTAAAATGATGGTATTTCTTTATGTTGAACCAGATATTCGAATACAACGAGTTCATAAAAGAGCAATAGAGCGATTTGGAAGAAGAGTACTTGAAGGTGGAGATATGTATGAATCCCATATGAAATTTTTGAAAGATAATCGAAGTTATGAAGAAGATGGATCACCAAATATGAGAGAACAGAAAGAATGGATGACAAATATGTCGTGTGTAAAAATTGAATTGGACGGTGCTACGGACCTTGAAAGTAACGCAGATATTATTGTAAACAATTGGAGTGGGATAGTGGAATAAATTTTAGTTTATTCTCTCAATGGGGATAGCTTTGAAAATTGAAATTTTATCTATGTAAAGAACCCACAAATTTCAGGTTGTCGGATTGTAAAGGCAGAGCCTTACGCAAGGTGCAGGAGAAAGACTCCGCTCGGGTTAAGGGCGAAGCGCCTTAGCCGGTCAAGGGTGCAACCATTGCCCAGTTAGTGGCGTTTCGCCACTAAGTACTGGGTATTGCTTGTAGCAAAGCTTCACAAGATTAAGCAACTTCGTTGCAATTCCCTTCGGGAAAAGAACTAAATATTGTTACGATAAACAGACTGAGTAGAGAGATTTACTTGGTCTTTTTTTATGGAAAGAAAGGAAAGATTAGCATGAAAGCAACTAGGCACAATGGACGGTCAGGCAAGCATGGAACCTATGACGCAAAGCACAATGACCGCAGATTTGATGTAGAAAATAGTGAGCATATTGACGCAGAGAGAACGAAGATGAATGTGTACTGGGATTGTTATCAGGGGTACAGCTTGCCGAATGATAAGGACGAGCGGGCGAGATTCACTTTTACGGAAATAGAAAAAGCATATTATGTTGAGAAATATTCAGACCATGTGGACGGTCAGAATGAGAGAAACCGGAAAGCAAGACACTATGACCGAGTAAAAACGATTGATGCTATTCTTGAAAATAATAAAACGTGTCCGGAAGAAACTTTATTACAGCTTGGAAACATGGACGGTGCGGTGTCTGCTGATGTGCTTGCACAGGTCAGTGCAGAATATTTCGAGGAATTTAACAGACGGTATGGTTCCCATGTTCATATACTGGACTGGGCTTTGCATCTTGATGAAGCAACACCACATATTCATGAACGGCATGTATGGCATTGGTGGATATGGAGAATGCCAAGAGAGAATTGAAAAGAGTGAGTGCGGTATAAAACTGGGAGAAAAAATAGGACTGCTGTACGAGTGGTAAAATTTACAGCCATTTGTACAGCTTTTACCTACCAAGATAAGAAATAATATGCTAAGATATATCGAGATAGGGTTCTAAGGAAAATGGCTAGAACCATTGTAAATACAAGGAAAATCGAGGTTATACCAAGCTATGCGAGAAAAAATAAAAGTCCTCATGGTTTGCCACGGCAACATCTGTCGTTCCCCCATGGCGGAATTCGTAATGAAAAAATTAGTATCCGATGCCGGTCTCGCCGCCTACTTCCAGATTGCCTCCGCGGCCACCAGTACAGAGGAAATCTGGAACGGCATCGGGAATCCGGTGTATCCGCCGGCGAAGGCGGAGCTGGCGAGGCATGGGATCTCCTGTGAGAGGAAGCGGGCCAGGCAGGTGACGAGAGCGGATTATGCGGAATATGATTATCTGATTGGTATGGATGGTGCGAATATCCGCAACATGCTGCGGATATTCGAGGGAGATCCGGAGGGGAAAGTAGCGAAGCTACTTTCTTATGCGGGATCGGAACGGGATATTTCGGATCCATGGTATACGGGAGATTTTGGAACGACCTACGATGACGTTCTGGAAGGCTGTACCGCGTTCCTTGAATATTTACAACAAAACAGCAAAATCGACACATGATCTGACACTGCCAATACTGTACATATGACAAATGTGTCATGCGTGAAAAGTTCACAGAATCACCACATTTTTCTCACAATTCCTTCGCAGATGTCCTTTATCATAAGAGGCAGATAAGGGGAAAGAAATGTTCACAAGATTTTTAATGGAACAGGAGGAATGAGAATATGAGAAGATGGAATTTACCCCAGGTGAATACAAAAGTAATGTGTGCAGTGTTGACAGCTGCTATGGTGATGACAGGATTTACAGCCTGTGGCGGATCGACCACCGCAAGTGCAGCAAGCACGGAAGCATCGGAAAATAAAGAGACGATCGCACCGGAGAGTACGACGGAGAGCACGGAGAGCGGTGAAGAGAAGGTGGAATCTTATCTCGGCCAGATCACTGCCATTGATGGCAATGTGATCTCCATCGCACTGGCAGAGAAGCCGGAAGCTCCCAATGGTGAAGCTCCTACCGGTGAGGCACCCAGCGAAGAAAAGCCGGATGGTCAGGCCCCTGACGGCAATGGTCAGGCTCCTAGCGGTGAGGCACCCACAGGCGAAGCTCCGACCGGTGAGAAACCGGATGGCCAGGTCCCTGATGGTAACGGTGGCGCACCCAACGGAGAAGCACCGAACGGCCAGACTCCTGATGGCAATGGCAGCGCGCCCAACGGAGAAGCACCGAACGGTCAGAAACCAGAGAAAGACATGCTGGATCAGATGACCTTAACTCTCAGCGGAGATACTATGACTATCACAGTCAATGACGATACGATCATTACGATTGACGGAGAAGATGCCACTCTGGACGAACTTCAGGTAGGCGATACCGTATCTTTCTTCCTGGATGGTGAGACAGTGACTTCATTGAGCGTAGGCATGCCGGAGCCGACACAGCCTATGCAGGTTCCGGAGCAAAATTAAGCTGACGTAAGAGCATGGTTCCCAGAATTTCTGCCATTTCTTCCGGAGACTGGGGATTGGATTCTTTCAGCCAGGTCTCTACGACACCGACACAGCCGGTGATGATGAAGGAGCAGAGATATTTATAGTTGGCATCGGATTGCGCGCTTTCCAGAACCTGGAGGGTGCGCTTTTCAATCTGATCTTTCAGACGATTGACGAAAGCCAGATCCCCATGAGGGCCGATCATGACCTTGGCCAGATCCCTGTTTCGGTCCAGAAAACGGAAGAATTCCAACAATGGCCCCTGAGAGGCCAGAGAATTGGTAACGACCGGTTTCTGCTCCATGATTTCATTAAATTCCTGGAACATTTCATCCTCGACTTTATGGAGCATATCGTAGATATCATCGTAATGCAGATAAAAGGTTCCACGGTTGATATCCACCAGTTCGGTCAGTTCCTTGATGGAGATATCCTGAATATCGTGGGTTTCCAACATTTTTACCAGACCCTGTAATAAGAGAGCCCGGGTCTTGCGCACACGGCGATCCATTTTTTCCATAAGACAATCCACCAGCCTTTCCGGGAAAAGAAGAAATCATTTCCTATATGTAATACAAATCTGAATTTTTTCTAAAATAATAGACGAACATCGCGAAAATGTCTAAAAATAAACAATCACAAAAAATCTGTAGCTTGCTTTTTCTTCCCCATTATTATATTTTGCATGTGGCAGAAAATCAACACAAGTTCATTAAATGACATTAATACAATTTCTCATCTTTGTAGTAAGTCTTTACAGATGCGGGGAAACCTTTTAAACTAGAGGCATACAAAAACAGATACATAAATAAGGGTACAAAGAGAGAAAAAGCAGGAGGGAACTATGGCAGACAACGCAGAAAAAGACAAAAAAGATAATTCCTTTATGATGAAACTTGCCACGCTCATTGTAGACAAACGAAAAGGATTTTATCTGATCTTTATTGTTTTATGCATATTTTGCGTATTATCCATGAACAGAGTCAAGGTTAATAACGATCTGACCACTTATTTGCCGGACACAACAGAGACCAGGAGGGGACTGGATCTGATGGATTCGGAATTTACCACGTATGGCTCCGCCCGGATCCTGATCTGTAACGTGACGTTTGATGAGGCACAGAAACTGGCAGATCAGGTGGAGGAGATGGACGGTGTCAGCATGTTGGATTTCGATGACACCGAGGATCATTATCATGACATGGAGGCTTTATTGTCTGTCACTTTTGATGAGGAAGCAGACACGGAAGCTACACAACAGCATCTGAATAAAGTACTGGATGCATTGTCCGATTATGATGTTTACTATTCTTCCGATATCGGTCAGGAAGAGCGTGACGCGGATGACTTGAATAATGATATGATCGTCATTCTGTTGTTGGCAGCAGTGGTTATCGTAGCCGTATTGTTATTTACCTCTACGACTTATGCGGAAATCCCGGTTTATCTGACTACATTTATTGTGGCAGCTATTTTGAACAAAGGTACGAACTACTGGTTCGGAACCATCAGTTTTGTAACGAACTCTATTGCGGTGGTACTGCAGTTAGGTCTGGCAGTAGACTATGCTATCATTCTTGCTCACCGTTTTATGGAAGAACATGAGGACAAGGATGCCAGAGAGGCTGTGATCGTGGCCCTGAGTAAGGCAATCCCGGAGATTTCCTCCAGTTCCCTGACCACCATCTCCGGTATGGTAGCCATGATGTTCATGCAGTTTAGAATTGGTTATGATATGGGTATCATTCTGGCAAAATCCATTATTTTCAGTATGGTGGCCGTATTCTTCCTGATGCCCGGACTGTTGTTGACCTTTTCCAAGGCCATCGACAACACCCATCACAAGAGCTTCGTTCCGAAGATCACAGCAGTCGGTAAGTTTTGTGTGGCTACCCGCTACATTATACCGCCTATTCTGATCGTAGGTGTTATTATAGCATTTTTCCTGTCCAATAAGGCAAACTACGTGTACGATACCAACACTCTGGAATCCAGTACTATGAGTGATAATAAATTCTCCGTCAGCATGGTAAATAAGGAATTCGGTATGGTGAACCAGCTGGCGGTCATTGTGCCGAACGGTGATTATGAAAAAGAGGCACAGACACTGAAAGCTCTGGAAAAGCTGGATGTGGTGAAATCCTGTCAGGGACTTGGCAATATCGAGGCCATGGACGGCTATATGCTGACGGATAAGCTGACCCCCAGGCAGTTTGCGGAACTGATCGATCTGGATATTGAAGTGGCGGATATGTTGTATTCGGCATATGCACTGGATCAGAGCGATTATGGTGCGCTGGTCAGTGGCGTCAGTGAATACGAAGTTCCGTTTATTGATATGTTCCTGTTCATTTATGATCAGAAAGAAAGCGGCAACATCACACTGGACGATGATCTGGAAGAAACTCTGACGGATGCTTATTCCCAGATCTGTATTGCGAAAGATCAGCTGCTGGGCGAAGACAATTCCCGATTTGTTCTGGAATTGAATGTTCCTTATGAGGGAGAAGAGACCACAGCAGCACTGGATCAGATCCGTAATACCGTGGCAAAGTTCTATAATATAGATGACATTCTGCTAGTCGGTAACGCCACCAGTGATAAGGATCTGGGCGATTCCTTCGCAACGGATAATACGATCATCACGGTGCTGACAGCATTGTTCGTTATGATCATCCTGCTGTTCACCTTCCAGTCCGCCGGTCTGCCGGTACTGTTGGTTGTAACGATTCAGGGTAGTATCTGGATGAACTTCTCATTGCCGTATCTGTTGAATGAAAATGTATATTTCCTGGGATATCTGGTAGTATCTGCGATCCAGATGGGTGCAACGATCGACTACGCTATCGTTATCACCAGCCGTTACATGGATCTGAAGACCTATATGCCGATCAAGGAAGCCGCCATCGAAGCACTGAACCAGGCGTTCCCTACCATTGTTACCAGCGGATCCATGCTGGTATCTGCGGGATTTATTATCAGCTATGTATCTTCCAATGCAGCGGTAGCGGCCATCGGACTGGCTCTTGGTCGTGGTACTCTGACATCTATTTTGTTGGTACTGCTGGCATTGCCGCAGACACTGCTGATCGGAGATATCATTATTCAGAAGACAGCATTTACACTGAAACGGGATCTGGCAAAGCCTTTGCCCTCTGCCGGAAGAATCCGTATGAACGGTCACATCAAGGGTTATGTCAATGGTGTGTTGGAGGGTGATTTCATCGGTGTCATTGATGGTGAGATGGGTGCGGTGGTGCGTCCCAAGGATACCGTGACGATGGAGGAGCGGGACGATGCCCCGGAAGAAAACTATCCCAGACTGGAAGCCCAGGAGCTGCCGGAGGATGAGACAGCCGGACAGAAAGCAACCGGAGCAGATACAGAAGCTGCGGATAAGAAAGCTTCGGATAAAGAAAAAACAGCAGAAAGCGAGGGAACAGAAGATGAACAGTAAGAGATTATTATGTTTCCTGCTGGGAGCAGCATTGATCCTGCAGACACCGGCCACCGCCTATGCAGCAGAAACTTTGACCTATGAGCAGTACAGAGGCGGCAGCGGTTATAGCAGCACGATAAAGGAGCAGGATTATGCAGTCATAGAGATCAGCACGGAGGAGGATCTGCGGAAACTGGTGGAGAACTGTGTACTGGACAGTTGGTCCAGAGATAAAAAAGTAGTGCTGCAGAACGACATTGTTCTGAGCATGACAGGTGAACTCAGTATTCCTACGTTTGCAGGAATCTTTGACGGCAGCGGTTTTACTATTTCCAATGTGAAACTGACCGGAGACGGTTCGGCAGTGGGATTGTTCCGCTATGTGCAGGAGGGAGCAAAAGTCCGCAACCTTACGGTCACGGGGGAAGTATCTCCCTCTGGAAGTCAGGATCAGGTCGGCGGTATCGTCGGTGTGAACTATGGCAGCATTGAAAATTGTAAATTTACCGGAAATGTGGTCGGTGATACGGATGTCGGCGGTATTGCCGGAGTCAATGCCGAGAGCGGAGAGATCCGTCGGTGTGAATCCTCCGGAAATGTGATCGGCAATCATTCCGCAGGCGGTATTGTGGGCAACAACCACGGTATTCTGAATAACTGCAGCAACAATGGCAATATCAATACGTACAGCACGGAAGTGACTTATGATCTGGAAGATATCACCATGGACAATCTGGAGCAGATTAACAGTACCTCCAATGTGGCAGCTCATACGGACACCGGCGGTATCGCAGGTATTTCGGATGGTAAGATTTATTATTGCTCCAATTCCGGTGCCATCGGCTACCAGCACGTAGGCTACAATACCGGAGGTATCGTAGGCAGACTGCATCAGGGCTATCTGCAGAACTGCACCAACACCGGATATGTGCAGGGCAGAAAAGATGTGGGCGGTATCGTGGGTCAGATGGAGCCGTTCCTGGAAATCCAGTATCTCAGTGACAAGCTGAAGGAACTGGATACGGAGACAGACAAATTCCTGGATATGTTGGATGCCACCCAGAAAGATGTGAGCAGCTATAGCAAACAGGCATCCGGTATTGCCAAGAGTATCAGTTCGAACCTGAAAGATGCCAACAATGCGGGAAGTTCTCTGACCGGGACCGCTCATGATCTGTGGTATATTTACAATCAGGAGCTGAACGGCGTCAGCAACGATCTGAAAGTCCTGAATGACGATCTGAACAAGCAGGCGGATAATGACAAGAATAACGGCAACAGTCATGACGTTACCATCAGTGGAAATGACATTTGGAATGGTAACTGGGGTGGCGATGGCGATCATGACGTCAGTGGAGGAAACATTACCATCACCGTACCGAACGATACGGAGAGCTATAAATCGGCACTGAAAAAATTCGGAGAGAATGCCACCAAGCATCTGGATAACATGACGAATGCTTCCACGGATCGCAGTGGCGGTATCAAAGATAATCTGGACACACTGAATGACAGGCTCGACAAGGCTTTTGACCAGTTGGGTCAGTTGGGGGATGTACTGGAAGCCGGGACAGACAGCACCAGTGCCCACATGGATGAGCTGATGGATCAGGCCAGAGTTCTGCGGAATCTGGTCAGCGAAATCCGGGATGATCTCTTCCGGTATGAAGGAATTTCTGTAGAAGATACTTCGGATGAGTCAGCCAGCAAGGAAGAGGTGAACCCCGGAGATCCCGATGCGGAGGATGACACCGCAGAACCGGAAGAAACCGAAGAAGCGCGCTATGATACTTCCAGCTTCCAGAAGGGAAAGGTCACCTTATGTGTGAACCGCGGTACGGTGGAAGCCGATACGAATGTGGGCGGTATCGTTGGACAGGTGGCAACGGAATACGATTTTGACCCTGAGGACGATATCACTTTAACCGGAACGGAGAGTTTCGATGTGGAGCAGACGGTCAAGGCAGTCATCAGAGACAGCCGCAACCTTGGAGACGTGACCGGTAAAAAAGACTATGTCGGCGGTGTGGTCGGTAAAGCAGAATATGGCGCAGTCATTTCCTGTGAGTCTTATGCACCCGTAGAGAGTACCGGAGGCAGCTATGTGGGAGGAATTGCCGGATCTGCCAGCTATGCGATCCGCAGCTGTTACAGCATGGGCAGGATCACCGGTAAAAATAATATCGGAGGTATTGCCGGAGAAGGCTGTGATATTTTCTACAGCTATGCGTACAATGATCTGGATATGTCCGGCGAAGGCCAGGGCAGCATTGCCGGAAAAGTCAGTGATGATGGAACTCTGTATGGCAACTATTATGTGGAAGGCGGAGCCGGTGGCGTAGACGGCATTGGTTATCAGGGCGGTGCTACCCCGTTGTCCTACCAGGAATTCTGCAGCAAAGACGTTCCGGACGCTTTCTCACAGTTTACCATTACCTTCCAGGCGGATGGTGTAGAAGTGGCTTCCTATAAATGCGGTTACGGGGATTATCTGTCGGCAGACCAGATTCCGGAAGTACCGGAGAAGGATGGCTATTACGGTGTATGGCCGGATTATGATTTCAGTGATATTACCGGTAATAAAGTGCTGGAAGCAGAGTATGAGGAATGGACCGCATCCATTGCTTCCGCAGAGAAAAACGATAACAATAAGGCACTGGTTATGGCAGAAGGCAACTTCTATCCCAATGCAGCATTGCATCTGCAGGTAGAGGGAAATACTTATACAGTATCCATGACCAATTCCATGGAAGAGGATGCACCGGACTATACCGGAGAAGCAACCTTGCGTGTCTACTGTGAGGATGCGGATAACACTGTCATAGAGGTAGCACAGGATGGAGAGTACACGGAAGTGGAATCCACTGTGATCGGCAGCTATAGACAGTTTACCATGGAAGTGCCCGGCAGCTTCCGCACGGTAGAGGCCGAGGGCAGTCATACACTGCTGATCGTACTTTGCATCGTCGGTGGTGCAGTCGTGATCCTGTTGATCGTATTGTTAGGGAAAAAAGCGGCAAAACGCCGGAAGACGCGCAAGGCGGCAAAACGTGACCGGAAAGCCAGAAAAGCTGACGAGGACCAGAGTGGCAAAACGGATGCAGCAGAAGATGCCGGACAGACGGCTGACGCAGAGGAATAACAATGATTCAGGCAGTTTTATTTGACATGGACGGTACGCTGATCGATACCGAAAAATATTACCGTATTTTCTGGCCGAAGGCACTGGCAGCCTGTGGGTATACCATGACAGATGAGCAGGCACTTACGATGCGCAGTCTGGGACGCCCCTTTGCCCCCAGACAGCTCAAGGACTGGTACGGTGAAGATTTTGACTATTATGTGGTGCGTGACAAACGAAAAGAGATGATGGAAGAAACACTGGACCGGGAGGGCATCAAATGCAAGCCCGGTGCCGTGGAGCTTCTGGAAGATCTGAAAAAAAGGCATATCACCGCAGCGGTTGCCACAGCGACGGATCTGGAGCGGACGGAAAAATATCTGGCGATGGCAGGACTTCGGCCGTATTTTGAGAAACTGATTTCGGCCACTATGGTAGCAGAAGGTAAGCCGTCCCCGGATATTTATCTCTATGCCTGCAAGCAGCTGGGACTGGCACCGGAAGAGTGCATGGCCGTGGAGGATTCTCCCAACGGAGTCATGAGTGCTTACCGCGCCGGCTGTAAGGTTGTGATGGTGCCGGATCAGACACAGCCAGATGAAAAATTAAAAAAATGTCTGTATGCCTGCGTACCGACCCTGGCAGATATCAGCCACCTCATTTAGAGGTGGCTATATTTGTTATAGTAGCTTGATTTTTGTATTCCAGTGTGTTATTATTTTAACGATTAGAGTGACTATTCGGAAGACAATGAAATCAAGCGGGACTGCTTTGTCATGCTTGCATGTAAAAAGTAGTTTTGCTTGATTTTAGGTGACTCGAATAGAGTCACCGCCACACATATGAGCAAAAATAGCTGCGCAGCAGCGAAAGCACGATTTATCGTGCGATTTTGCGAATAATGTGTGGAATGTATTCATACTTGGAGCCCACGAGGGGCGGAAAGGAATGGAAGAAAATGAATTTTGATGACATCGTAGCAAAAGTAAAAGAGTGTGGGAAGAAGACCGTCGCAGTCTCCGTTGCACAGGACAGTGCAGTACTGGAAGCTGTACATGAGGCCAAGAGACTGGGCATTGCAGATGCGATCCTGGTAGGTGATGAGGCAAAGATCCGTGAGATCGCAGCCGGACTGAATATGGACCTCTCCGATTATGAGATCATCAATGAGCCGGATATGATCGAAGCTTCCCTGAAAGCTGTAAAGCTGGCACATGACGGCCGTGCAGATATGTATATGAAGGGCCTGATCGACTCCAAGAACTTCTTAAAGAGCGTACTGAACAAAGAAGTAGGCCTTCGTACCGGTGGAACCCTGTCTCATGTATGTGTATTTGAGATTCCCGGCATTGACAGACTTCTGTTCCTGACCGATGTTGCATTCATGACCTATCCTACACTGGAGGAGAAGGTTCAGATCATCAAGAACACCATTCCGGTATGTAATGCCTGCGGCGTTGCAGAGCCTAAGGTAGCACCTTTAGCAGCAGTTGAGGTTGTAAATCCCAAGATGCCCGTTACCGTAGATGCGGCAGAACTGACTAAGATGTGTGAAGAAGGACAGATCCCCGGCTGTATCGTAGACGGCCCGCTGTCTCTTGACCTGGCGATCGATCCCGAGGCAGCCAAGCATAAGGGAGCTACCGACCGTAAGATCCAGGGTGATGCAGATGTATTGCTGTTCCCGGATATCCATGCCGGCAACCTGGTATACAAAGCAATCGTACATATGGTAAAAGTAAAGAACGGATGCATCCTGACCGGTACCAAGGTACCCGTAGTCCTGACCAGCCGTTCCGATACCTTCGAGACCAAGGTATACTCCCTGGCACTGGCTGCAGTTGTAGCAGAAGAGATGCAAAAGAATCAGAAATAAGCTATGGATATCGTGATCGAAGCCGCTGTGGAAGCTGCGGGAGAACTGCTGTCGGCAGGTATAGATGCTGTAGTGGACAAAGCGGTAAAGCATAAGAGCGAATATAAGAGTGAATATAGGAGGAAACACACAATGGCAATCAAGAGTCTGATCATCAACCCCGGTTCCACCTCAACCAAGATCGGTGTATTTGAGGATGAGAACTTATTATTTGAAGAAACCCTGAGACATTCTACCGAGGAGATCTCCAAATACGATACTATTTTCGAACAGAAGGATTTCCGTAAGAAGATCATTACCGATCTGCTGGCAGAGAAGAACTGCGATCTGAAGAGCTTCAACGTGATCGTAGGACGTGGCACCTATGCGGTAACCGATGATCTGCTGGAGGATTTAAAAGTAGGTGTACAGGGTCAGCATGCTTCTAACTTAGGCGGTATTCTGGCAAGAGAGATCGGTGATGAGATCGGCGTTCCCTCTTACATCGTAGACCCCGTTGTAGTAGATGAGCTGATGCCCATCGCAAGATATTCCGGTCTGGAAGAGATCCCCAGAGGAAGTATCTTCCATGCCCTGAACCAGAAGGCAGTTGCCAAGAGATATGCAAAAGAGGCCGGCAAGCCTTATGAGTCCTTACGTCTGGCACATGAGGACGGCAAGGTTGTAGACGTATTCAGTGCATTTGACGGTGACGGTGCATTCTCTCCGGAGCGTGCAGGCGGTGTGCCCTGTGCAGCACTGGTAAAAATGTGCTTCTCCGGAAAATATACCGAGAAGGAGATCAGTGCAAAGCTGATCGGCAAGGGCGGCCTGAATTCTTACCTGGGTACCAACGATATGCGTGAAGTTACCAAGCGTGCCAATGAAGGCGATGCCAAAGCAGCGGAGGTGAAGCAGGCATTCCTGTTACAGGTAGCCAAAGACATCGGTGCTATGGCCTGTGTGCTGAACGGCAAGGTAGACCAGATCGTTATCACCGGAGGCATTGCATATGGTGAGGATGTAGTGGCTAAGCTGAAAGAGAGATGCGGCTGGATCGCTCCTGTGACCGTATATCCCGGTGAGGACGAGCTGTTAGCTCTGGCTCAGGGCGCTCTGCGTGTCATGAACGGCGAAGAACAGGTGAAGCAGTACTAATTTAGAGTAAAATATAGAACTCCCGGTGGAATGATTCCATCGGGAGTTTTTTACTTTAGGGAATAGACTTTCTGTCAGCATTATGATTTTAACTAAAAATCAGCTTTGACAGAATCCCCAGTACCAGCATGTGTACCGGATAAAAGGCATAGCAGGCAAGCTGGATCTTGCGGTTATGCGCGCCCTGGCGTCCATGGTAGCACCACAGAAGCGGCAGACACAACAGCGCCAGTCCCTGTTCTGAAATCTCGAAGGCATGACCGAAAAGCTGTAATGGAATCTGCATTCCTGCCAACAGCATGACATTGATCCAGTAGAGCCCGGCAAACTGTCCGGCAAGCTGCCACCATTTTTTCCCATGGAAGAGATAGAATACGATAACAGTCAGAACGCCTTCCCCGTAATAGTCGAACATGAGGAGGGTTGCCAGCACGTAGCCCACTGCAGATAGCAGCAGGATCGACGGAATCCACAGCCAGACCGGACATTTTTTCCGTAGGGTATCTATTGCCCAGATACACAGGAAGCCTGTGAGCAGTGTCCAGATCACGTTCTGATGAAACGGGTAGAATAACAGCCCACTGTACATCAGATTGATGGGAAGCTCAGAAAGAATGGCCAGAAGAAGCAGGCGCATGCAATATTTTTTCTTATCATGGGTATGGAAGAAGCCTTCCACCAGGAAAAAGGCGAACATGGGAAATGCCAGTCTGCCGATGCCGGTCAGCCACCAGGCATCTCCGGCGAGGGTAGCCCACAGATGATCACAGAACATGAACGCCATAGCGAGGATATGCAGCGTCAGAGCACTGAGATCCGGTGGGAAAATAGAATAATGGGATACTTTGTTTTGCAAAATAAAACTCCTTTCAAAATTCCTTACGGAAGGATATAGTTGCATTATATCTTGTTTATGCGCTATAGTAAATATATCTGTGAAAGAGTATATGAAATTCCAATGATGGCTTACCCGGCATTTATATGCCGCAAAGCCTGTCGGGCGCACAGATATTGACAGAAAAACAAAATGCAGCACAGGAGGAATACAATGCGTCGTAACGATCGTGAGATTACAGAATTTTCGGAAATGACAGATGTCATGAAGAGGTGTGATGTGTGCAGACTTGCATTGAATGATGAGGAAGGCTATCCGTATCTTCTGCCGTTGAATTTCGGAATGGAAGAGACGGACGGCAGAGTGACACTCTATTTTCACGGGGCAAAAGAAGGAAAAAAATATGACTTGATCCGTAAGGATGCCAGGGCAAGCTTCGAGATGGATTGCTCCCACAGACTGGTGCTGTCGGAGAAGGAAGACGGCTGTCAGTGCACCATGGAATACGAGAGCGTGATCGGTCAGGGAACTATAGAGATCCTGTCGGATGCGGAAAAACAGAAAGCATTGAATCTTCTGATGAAGCAGTACTATCCTGACAGAACGGAGAATTTCGTATTCCGACCGGAAGTCGTAGCCAGGACGGAGATATTCTGCCTGAAAGTGGAGCATATGACGGGGAAGAAACGTTTCAAAAAGTCGTAGAAGATATCTTCTATTGATATCCCCACGGGATAGGGCAGCAGGAAAATAGAGATAAAATAGAGAGGATGAGGGACAACTATGTATACAGACGGACAGATCTATATGGGCCTGGCAGATGGTCAGCGTGTGAATATGCAGCTGAATATGAGTAACCGCCATGGACTGATTGCGGGAGCCAGCGGCACCGGCAAGACGATTACGATGAAAGCTATGGCAGAATCATTTTCAGACGCGGGAGTTCCTGTATTTTTATGTGATGTCAAGGGAGATGTCTCCGGCATTGCCACAGCGGGTGTGGCTTCGGAGTCCATGGACAAGAGGATCGATAAATTCGGTATCCGCGACAGCTTTTCCTATAAGGCTTATCCGGTCTGCTTCTGGGATATCTATCAGGAGGGCGGACATCCTGTGAGAGCCACCATCTCAGATATGGGACCGGAGCTGTTATCCCGTATCCTGGGGCTCACCGCCGCGCAGGAAGGTGTATTGAATATTGTCTTCCGGATCGCGGATGACAAGGGACTTTTATTGATCGACTTAAAGGATCTGCGTATTCTGTTGAATTATGTGGCAGAACACAAGGATGACTATCTGACCACCTACGGAAGTATCTCCAAGCAGTCCGTGGGCGGTATTCTGCGGGCGTTACTGCCTCTGGAGAATCAGGGCGGAGATCTCTTTTTCGGAGAACCGGATCTGGATATTTATGACTGGATGCGTACGGATGTGTACGGCAAGGGTATCGTCAACGTGCTGAATTGTGTAAAGCTGGTGCAGAATCCCACACTGTATGCCAGCTTCCTGTTATGGATGATGTCAGAATTATTCCAGAAGCTTCCCGAGGCGGGAGATCTGGAAAAGCCGAAGCTGGTATTTTTCTTCGATGAGGCACACCTGTTGTTTGCTGATGCACCGAAGATACTGGTGCAGAAGATCGAGCAGGTGGTAAAGCTGATCCGTTCCAAGGGCGTGGGTATCTATTTCGTGACCCAGAGCCCCAGTGATATTCCCGATTCTGTGCTGGCACAGTTAAGCAACCGGGTACAGCATGCCCTCCGGGCGTATACCCCGGCGGAGCAGAAGGCTGTCCGGGCGGCAGCACAGTCTCTGCGGACCAATCCGGCGTTTAAGGCAGAGGAAGTGATCATGGAGTTAGGTGTGGGAGAAGCACTGACATCCTTCCTGGACGAGAACGGCGTGCCCGGCATTGCCCAGCGTACCTCCATCATCTGCCCCCAGAGCTTTATGGGACCTGTGGATGAGACGGAGCGCAGGAATCTGATGGCGAGAGACGGCATGGGACGCTACGATGAGGCGGTGGACAATATTTCTGCCTACGAAGTGTTGACAGATACCATGGAGCATGAGGCGAAAGCGGCGCAGCTGGCAGCAGAGCGGGCACAGCTGGAGAAGGATAAGGAAGCTCTGGCAAAGCAGCAGGCCAAGCTACAGGAATCCGCCGTAAAGCAGAAACAGAAAGAGTGGGAAGCAGCACAGAAAAAGAAGGAAAAGGCAGCGGAACGCCGACAGGCCCAGATCGAACGCCAGCTGATCAACACCGGTGCCCAGGTCATCAAGAGAGGAATTTTGAGTACACTGTTTGGAAAGTAATTAGGAATAAAATTCTTTTGATGCTTATTCTGCCATCGTCAGCGGACGGAAAAATTATGCAAAACGATGGAAATGCTAGAATAACTGGAACCAGAGAAAGTGTCCGCCAAAGATTAGCCAGAGGACGGACAGAACCGACAGCAGGATACAGACGATGGTCTCCGCCGGCTGCCGGGGGCGTCTGCAAAGTAACGGCGGTAGAGCGATGGCAAGCAGAAGGATCGGAATCCCGTACCGGAAAAGCATAAGCCCGATGGCAAAGGCACCCAAAGCCAGGGTGAAGAGTGCTTCGTCTAAATTTGCTTCATTTTGTATAAATAAGAACGCACCAGTAAAGAAGAGAAACGCAAGAAGGATCACGGAAAAAATACTAAGACAGAGGATGCGAAGCCATTTCGCGGCTCTGTCTTTTTTCTGTTGGCTTACCTCGGCGATGACATCGCTCAGGAGTGTATTGGTGTCAGCAGAGGGCAGGGCAATCCGCTCACCGCGACAAAGCTCTTCAACCGATACCGACAGCGCAGCCGCCAGATCATCCAGCAGAGCAATGTCCGGGTAGGCATTGCCGGTCTCCCAGCGGGAGATTGCCTTGTTCGTAATATGTAACTGTTCGGCCAGCTGTTGCTGCGTCAGTCCCAGAGCCATCCGCTGTTCCTTGATGAAAGTTCCCATTTTGGCCTTATCCATGTGCTTCACCAGCCCCCTTTATAGTTTTAATATTTGATTTCAGTATAGAAGAATCCGGGGGAATTGGCAATCTACCGAAGCGAGAATGCCGGGAAATTAACTAGAAAGTTAGCCTAGCTACGAGCCATGCAAAAATAGAGTGGAACACCTCGATGG
>OGOA01000845.1_pt1 | contig 18127 bp, 23 predicted proteins | sample 1573621 | NCBI WGS metagenome assembly OGOA01 (sample SAMEA2581917, study PRJEB24529) | metagenome | biome: Human gut stool | place: China | collected 2011
TGTCGGTCACGGCCTGACTGCGGCTGTTGGCGATCAGCACGCCGATCAGGGTCACCGCACCGGCAAGGATGGCTGAGATGATGCTTTCCACTGGTTTCACACCTCCATCACGGGGATTCCATAATCCTCTGCGCACTGGTGTTCGATACGGCAGCCGCGGGCATTCTTCCAGCCAGGTGCGAAAATTGCCACATCGGCCTTTGCAAGGAACTCGATGCTCCGGGCCAGATAGTCCAGCGGCTTTGCTGCCGGGCCGAAATCATCAAAGAAGGTTTCCAGCGGAGCCACATCTTCACCCAACAGAGCCTTTGCCTTGCTGATCGCGGAGGTGCGTTCCTGAAGTACCTGTTCATCGGACAAGCCACCCATGGGCTGGCTGATAAAAATAGTCTTGCTCATGTTATTCACCTCACAGCGTCCACCGGCTCTTGTTCGGGCGGGTGTCTACGTGCACCCAGCCCTTTGCCCGGCCTGCCTTGACCGGGTAGCGGCCCACGCCGCCCCAGCCGGGCATCAGGCTTTCGGCGTAGGCGGCCACAGCCAGCGGGTCAGTATCCTGCACCTGAATGTCCGCGGCCCGGCCCAGCAGGTGCTGGCTGGATCTGGAGCCGCCCACCTTTGCGTTGTGGCTGGCGGTGCGGTAGCCGCTGGTGATGGTCACGGGCTTGCCGAAGTGCTCCCGGATGCACTGCAGCAGCACCACAAGGCCCTCGTCAATGAGGATGGTGTCGGTGCCGTCGCGGCAGCGGAACTCCCGCACGCGGAACGCGGGGGAGAGCTGCGCTGCGCCGTCCTTCTTCAGGCTATACTGTTTGATCGCCATATGTATCACGTCCTTTCACGGGGTCAGGCCCCGATTTTCACGTTCTCTTCCAGCTACTGATCTGCCTTGCCCTCAGCGTCCTTACTGCGTGATCTCCTCAAAGCCGCTCTTGATGAGAATTGCCTTGACCTTCTCCTTCAGCAGGCGGGGGCAGCGCTCATACAGAGCCTTTGCCTCCTCCATAGTCTCAGCAGACATGATTTCCTGTGCCCACAACATCGCCATCATACGTACCAACCTTTCTAATGCTTGTGTGATTTTATGCATAAACAATCTCGCTCATTTCAAGCAAGCACTGTTTCAACATCTCGTTTTCTTTTTGCAGTGCCGCCACCGTGTCCGGCAGCTTCTCCCGGGCTTCGGCCTTTTTGCGCGCTTCTTCCTGCGCGGCCAGCTCTTCGGCGGTGTAGCGGATGTACCTCTGGATGGGCAGCTGCTCGGTCCACGCGGGTCTTGCCGGTACGCCCGGCACATCAATGACCTTCCGTACATCCCTGCCGCCGCCGGGATACTCCGTTACGGTCTCGTAGTGGCTCACTTCCTCCACGCCTTCCACGGCGGGGTGCTCCACTGGCTCGGTGTCGTCCACCAGATACCCAAGCGTCAGGTCAGGGTTTTCAATGGCTGCACCGTTCTCGTCAATGATCTTCATGGTTCAAAACCTCCTTTCTCAGGCCACGCGCCGCCAGATGTGCACATAGTAGGCGGCAGGCTGCACGGTGGCGCTGCGGCCGTAGATGGCATTAGACTTGGACGCATCCAGACTGAACTTATATACATCAGAAAAGGAATTGTATTCGCCCGTAGATGCGATCACGTTGCCGGCAGTGAATGCGCCGGATACCTTATGTTCACCCTTTTTTACATCCGCGACAAAAGAGCCTGTGATGTTCGGCAGTCCGGCCTCCACGGTGGTGCCCGCTGCGTGGCCGCTGCCAGCACCCATCAGTACCCGGTTCTGCGCAATCTCCTGCCATGTACCGCCGAACAGTGCGGCAGGGCTTGTACGGGCGGTGCTCTGGTAGATGCTGCCCACGGGAAAAGGATCCACGCTTTTCAAGCTTTTCAACAGCGCATCCACCTCGGCACGGGTATAAAAGCTGCCACCCCTCATGGATTCGATCACGGCCTTCCACTGCTGCACCAGCGTGCCGGTGGGGATGCCCTGCACACCGTCCCGCATCACGCCGCAGACGGTCTCATCTGCGCGCGTGTCGTAGATGTCGGCGGCGGTAACGGCGGTGGAGCCTGCAGGGCGCTTGATCTCGGCAAGGCAGAGGTCGTAGATCAGCTCGGTGCGGGTGATGGCCGGGGCAGCAGGCCCGGCAGAATTCGGGACACCTTCCAGCACCTGCAGGCGGGTCTTTTTGGCGGCGGCATCGTAGCGCAGAACCACACGGTCAATGCGGCTGCGTACAGGGTCCGCTTCGGTGAGCACCACGGTGGTGGGCTGCTCCATGATGATGCTGCGGCCCTTGAACCGCGCCGGGCGCACCCATGCCTGACCGGCGCTCACCTGTACGCTCAGGCCGCCCTGTGCTGTGACGGCAAAATCCTCCTCGGCGCTGTATACGCCGCTCAGGCGGGTGGCGAGGTAACCCGAAGCGTCGTCGGCATCGTAGGTAATGCCGTTTTCGGGGTAAGTAATGATATCGGCCATAAAGTCCTCCTTTCAGGTCTTGTGCCAGCTGGGCGTGCCCAGCCGGATTGTGCGGGTGGTGCCGCTGTCCTCGCTCTGGGTGATGATGTCGGCCACGCGCACCATGGCAGTGTAGCCCAGCTGGGGCAGGCTGGCGCTCAACACATCGCCCACCTGCAGGGTGTCGTCATCCACGTCAAACTCGATACTTCCGGTGCGCAGCTGGGCCAGAAGCTTTTCGCCGCCCCGGTCAGCCAGCTTTGCCAGATAGCTCTGGCTGGTGCTGGTCTCGTTTTTGTCCTCATCCGGCTTGATGTCCCGGGCATCGATGTACATTTCCCGCCGGTCGGAGCCAGTGGCGTTTACATCGCCCACCCAGACGGTGGCGCGCTCGTTACCTTCGCCAGCGCCCTGCACAAGGGCCACGTTGGCGTAGTCGGTATCAGAAAAGCTCCACCCGGCATTCAGCAGATTGCCCCACCGGGGGCTGTAGCGGCGGTTCGGGTCGAAGGTAGGGCGGAAACACTCGAAGAGCAGCTTTTTCTTGCTGCCCTTGCCGTCCAGCACGATGCGGAACCCCAGATCACAGGCCTGCCCGATGGTCTGGCAGTAGTCGAACACCGTGCCGCCGGAGGTCTGCTTTTCAAAGGTGGTGTCAAAGCCGTACTTGGTGCCAAGCTCCAAACGGGGCCATGGCTTGGCAGCTTCCACAAGGCTGCGCATGGCGGCTTCGGCGTTCTGGTTCTTGATGCTCACCGCAGACACCCGCTTGGTCAGCAGCCATGTTGCCGGGTAGCCTGACACCACAAGGTTTGCGTCCGTGTTCTGGTTGGCGCGGGAGCAGATGCGCATGGGGATGCGCGGGCTTTCGTCGCTGCGCACCAGCCAGCGGCCCTCCTGCAAAAGCTGCAGGTTCTCGGTGGTGGGGCGCACCTCAAGGGTAAAGCTGCCATCGGAGTAATAGGGACTGTCCCAATAGAGGGACACCCACACGTCCACCCAGCCCACGCGGGCAAGGGTGTCTGCGTCCAAAACGTCTATTCTCATAGCGGTTCGGGCAGGATGCCCGCCTCCATCGGGTAAAAGCTCACGGATGCCTGCAGGTAGCCGGAGCCGTTCTCGGCCTGCATGGAGAGCATGTTATCGCCGGGCTGCAGCTCGGTGAGGGTGCTGTCCTCGTCCAGCTTGGAGAAGATGTTCTCGGTCACGCCTGCCCGGGTCAGGGTGCAGGCCAGCCGGTCGGATGTGCTGCGGTAGATCTCCAGCGTCTCGTCCGGCTGCAGGGTCAGGTCAAAGCCGATGAAGGCCCCGGTCTGCAAGTCCACCACCTTGGGATGCGTCACCGGCATGTCGCACCGCAGGGTGGCCGTGAAGGGCACCGGCAGAGAACCGTCGTTGCGCAGCACCGCCGCCGTGCCGTCCCGCTTGATGCCGTAGATGTGGCGGTCATAGCAGACGGGGAACCGGAACGCTTTCTCATACCCGCCCAGCACGCTGCTGACGGCGTTCAGATCGTACCAGAAGGGCTTTTCGCTGTAGAGCATCAGCTCACAGCGCGGGTCCGGCGTGTAGCTGGAAAAATAAGGCAGTTTTTGCAGCACGAAGCGGGTGAAGTAGTGGTCGCCAAAGTACAGGGTACCCTTGGTGAAGTAGGGCAGCTTTTTGGTAAAAGCTCTTGCACGGGTCAACGCATCCCTGCCCCAGAACACGACCGACAGGGTGCGGGACACGCCGGAGACGCTCTGACCCTCCACCGTGTCGCCCACCTGATTGACACCCTGCGCGGTCTGCAGGTCCACATCCACCCCGTTCAGCGGGTCGAGAAGGTAAGGGGCATCGTAGTCCCAGCCCAGATGCAGGACGGCACCGGCATCAGTCACGATCTTGAGATGGTCCTTAAATAACACAGTGTCCTCCTTTCATCGTTTGCGGGCCTTGGCCTTGTCGGCTTCCCAGCGGGCTTCCCGCTGGAGGTCTGCCGCCGTCTGGGCCTTGCTGTAAATGTTCTGAGTGATGTTGGTATCACCCTCGCGGTGGTAGCTGTTGGCAGCGGACACCACCTGTGCGGTGCCGGATGCAGCCACGGTGCTGCCCAGACGCATGTTGTCGGAAAGCACCAGCGCCCCCGCCTGCCGGATCATATCGGCAAGGGCAGAGTTTGTCTTTTCCAGCGCCTTGGTGTTGGCGTTGATGGCATCTTCCAGACTACCGGTGCCGGTGGTGATGTCCACGCTGCCCATGCCGCCGGAGCCGGACGAACCGCCGCCAGCGGAACCGCCGCCGTGGCTTACGTTCTTTTTGGAGCCGCCCATGCTGCCCACGATGGCCGCAATGGCAACGCCCAGCGCGACCGCTGCCGCTGCCACGATCAGGCCCATCGGGATGCCAAAAACGGTAGCGCTCAGGGCGGCGGAGATCGCGGCCAGCAGGCCTTCAAAGGCTGCACCGACCGCGCCGATCAGGGAAGCGACGCCCGCAAAAATGGTGGGGAAGCTGGACAGCAGACCGCCGCTCAGGCCCTGACTGATGGCGAGAGCCGCCGTGCTCAGCGGCCCCTGCAGGCCCTGAAAGACCGACACGAGGGTGGAACCAAGGCCCTGTGCCTGCTGCCAGACCTCAGAGAAGCCGCCGGTCAGGCCGTTCACGATCTGCCCGCCCAGATCAATTGCACCCTGCACCAGCTGATCGCGGGCACCGCCCAGCGCTTCGTTGAGCTTAGTCACGATGCCAAGGGCAAAATCATCGACCTGCTTCTTCTGGTTGGCAGTCAGACCGCCGTAGATGGTGCTCGCCACCCACTTGCCGATGCCCAGCCAGTCCTGATTCTTGATGGCGGTGTACAGATCATCGAAGGTGCCCAGCACGCCGGTGTTGGCGCTGTCCTGCAGCTCCTTCCACAGGCCGTCAAAGGTGTCAGCGCTGGACTTTTTGATCTGCTCGGCCACCTGCACGGTGCCGTCGGCCGCGACGGTCTTGATCTTCTCCACCGTCACAAGGGCACCGTCCACCACGTCGTCGTAGACCTCGGTGATGACCTGCTTCTGGGTCTCGGTGCCGTCGGTCAGGGTCTCGGTGACGGTCTGGGTGGTGGTCTTGACCCCGTCTGCCAGCGTCTCAAAGGTGGAGGTGACCGTCTTGGCGGTCTCCCGCACCGTCTCCATAGTCTGCTTGACGGTCTTGGTGCCGTCCGCAGCAACCTCTGTGATGGTCTTGACATCCTTCAGCACACCATCCACCATCTGCCGAGAAGTCTCGGTGATGACCTGCTTTTGCTGTGTCTTGCCGTTGGAGAGCGTTTCGGTGATGTTTTCGGTGGTGCGGGTGATCTTGCCGTCGATTTCGGTCGTGGTGTCCGAGATGGACTTGACGACTTCTGCGGCGGCCTGCTTCGTGGCCTTGCTGGCCTTCTTGGCTCCGCTGGTGATGGCCGGGTAGGGGTTCACGGCTGTCTGGCTCCCGGCACGGCTGCTGCCGTTGCCGGAGCTGCTTGTGCCCTTCGGGACCCATCCGTTGTCATCGTCCCATTCGAGGTCTTTGTGGGAGCTGTTCCACTGTTTCGCGTTCTTGCGCTTGTTATAGTTGTCCATGTAGCCGTTGTAGGCGGCATTGTAGGCTTCCTGTGCCGCACCGACACCGTTTTTCAGGTTTGCCAGTGCAGCCGCCGCGCCCCTGATTTTGGCGACCAGCTCATTGATCCAGTCCACCACCGTGCCGATGGCGTTCTGTGCGATCTTTTTCACAGACGCAAATGCGGAGTTGACGGCATTGCGGAAGGTCTCGCTGGTCTTATAGGCCGTCACGAGACCCGCTGCCAAAGCTGCAAGTAAAGACACTACAAGGCCGATGGGGTTTGCCTTGAGAACCGCGTTCAAACCTGCCTGTGCGACTGCAAGACCGGTCGCCCCGGCTTCGGCGGCTTTGTGGGCAGCGGTCATGGCCGTAGTTGCGGCAGTGTGGATCACTTCAATTGCAGTCGCGGCGGCTACATAGCCCTTGTAGGTCAGGAATGCTGTTCCGGCAGCGGCCACAACAGCCGTTGCAATACCGATGGTCTCCTTGAGCTGGGCCATCTTCTCGTCGCTGTCGAGGAAGGAGACCACCACCTCGTTCAGCTTGACCACCAGCTCTCCCAGAGCCGCAAACAGGCCGCTGGTCAGCTCACCGGTCAGGGTGCTGACATTATCCTTCAGGGTGGACATGCGCCCGCTGAAGGTCTGGCTGGCTTCCAGCATACCGTTGTAGAACTGCCCGCCCTGACTGGTGGCGGCTTCCACCGCTGCTTCCAGCTCGCTGAAGCTGACCTTGCCATCCGAGATGCGCTTGTACAGGTCTGACATGCTCTCGCCGGTGGCGTCGCAGATCTGGTTCAGCGGGTTAAAACCCGCATCGATCATCATGTTGACGTTTTCCAGCGTGACCTTCTGGGCGCTGGACATCTTGCCGTAGGCGCGGGTCAGGGTCTGCAGTTTCTCGGCGTTGCCCAGCGAGATATCACCCAGCCGCTGCAGCACGCCGGTGGTGTCGTCTGCCGCAATGCCGAACTGCAGCAACGTCTGGGTGCCCTCGGTCAGGTCGGACAGGCTGAAAGGCGTTGCCGCCGCCATTTTGCGGATCTCAGAAAGCTTTGTGGCGGCGGCCTCCTCGTTGCCCAGCATGACTTTGAAGTTGGTCAGGTAGCTTTCCATGGTGGCGTTGTAGTCCACGCCGCTCTTGACCACCTCGGCCAGCTTGGACGATGCCTGTTTTGCAAAGTCCGCGATCATCTGCCCGGCGGCTACCGTCCACTTGCTGGTGCTTTTTTCTGCCGGGTCGCTGTTCAGCCTTACTTCGCCGGTGATGCTGAAATCTGCCACTGTGTCCACCTCTCATTTGGAGCGCGGGCACAAGGGCACAGGCTGTTATAACTTGATCTCTACCTCCCGCTTACAGGCGGGATTTTTGCATTTTACCCACACACCGGCAGCTGTGGCGTGCGGCTCTGCCCACACCGGCAGCGCCCGCCCGCAGTAGGGGCAGGGCACCGGGGCGCGGCTAATGCCGGAACCGCGCAAGGAACGCGGCATCGTGCTCTTCGACCGAAACGACACGGGCGGCACCCCCTCTCAGCTCAGCAGGCAGGGCAAAGCGCTCCTGCAGGTCGGCGTAGCGGTCGCGCATACTGCCCTCGTACTCGGACAGGTCCATGGTGCGCCAGCTCATGATCTTGGCCATGAGGGTCTCCTCCGGCAGGGCCGCGAACAGCGCACGGAACCGGAACCAGTGCACCTTTTCGCGGGTCAGGTCGATGCCGTAGGCCTGCTGGAACGCCGCCACGATGTAACCGGCATCACACTGGTAGTCGAAGGCAAGACCGGAAGAGGGCGCGGTACTGCTTTCAGCTGCGGCGCTTTCGGCTGCTTTTTCGCCCGCCTTATAAAACTCGATCATGTACCCGTAGGCATCGATGATCTTCTGAGGGTCGTTCAGAAAACAGTGTGGGTCTTTGTAAAAACGCCAGAGGGCGCTGACCGCAAAACCGATGGGATTATCTCCTGTCTGGCCGCGCACATAGGTGTTGACCAGCCAGACCATGGGCCGGAAATCCGGGATGATCTCGTATCCATGCCACCGGGTGGGCAACTCGTCCAGCAGCAGATCAGACATGGCGCTCTGCGGCGATCTGCAGTGCGTATGCCGCCAGCTGCTGCATGGCATCAGGATCATCCCGCAGGGCATTCATAGCCTGCCGGGCATCGATCAGCCGCTCGGTTTTCTGCTTTGCGGATACCTGCGCATCCACCCGCTCCACCATCCGGGAGGCAGGCGGTGCGGGATAGCTTACAGGCGGATTGTGCTTGCCCTTTTTGGCCTGTGCGCGGCGCTGCTCCCGGTTCATGTGCTGGGCAGGCTTTGCGGCATAGCGCTGTTTCTCGGCGGCAAAGGCATTGCCCAGCTCCTCGATCACGTCATAGATGGGGGCCATGTTGTTTTCATCCAGCCCCAGACGGGCGGACGAGCCTGCACCGAGGATCTCGTCGATGCAGTCCATGGCAATGCGTGCCTGTGCACGTGCATGGTCGCCCAGACGAACGCCGCCGCGCCGGAACTGCTCCGACTCCTCGGCGCTCCTGCGCTGCATCCGCTCGTTGGCATCCTCAAAGCGGTCAAGGTCGTTGGCGTTCATCAGGGAAAATTCAAATTCCTGTCCACAAATAACCATGTTCTGGCTCCTTTCAGTTGAGCCGTGCCCCGGTTCTGCCCCGGAGAAAACTAATCACGGCATAAAAGATCCCCGTTCCGGTGTGGAGCGGGGACTGTGTTTGAAAAAAAATCAGCCCTTGACGGCCTTTGCAGGCGCAGCGGACTGGGTGGCGGGGTTGTAGTCAAACTCGTCCGGGATGCCGATGGCCTTCACGTCGCAGGCAAAGGTGGCCTTGGAACCGGCTGCACCGCCCACGTCGCTGGTGACGATGATGGCAGCGCGGCCCTGTTCGCCCTTGCCGGTGCGCAGGCTGAAATAGATGTACGGCACGATGATATCGCTGCCGGTACCGTACACAATCTTGTGGCTCAGCACAAAATCCTGAAAATCATCGCCCACGCAGCGGTCGCCGTTGACGGTAAGGGTGCGCTGGGTGCCGGTCTTTTCGGTGACGTTGCCGGTACGGATGTACTGAGCATCCTCGGTGGTGGCGTTCAGGGAGCCGGAATGCTCCTTCACATGGTCGGCGCAAACCACCCACTGGCTTTCCTTGGTCTGGGTGCTCTCGATCTGGAACGCCAGCACAAAATCGTTCGCCGTCTCAATGCCGGTATACGACGCGCTGGGCGTGATGCCGGACTTGGTAATGGCTTCAGATACAGTCATATCAAAGCTCCTTTCATTTTGGCATGTAGTAGGTCAGGCGCATTTGCAGCTGCATCTTACAGTTGCCCGCGCTGTTTGTGACGATGTAGCCGCTGTTCGTCACGGCAATGCCGGTGGGGGTTTTATTCCCGCCGCAGGCCGAGAGATCGGGCAGGTTATGGCGGGCATCCTGCTGCATGACCCACTCGGTGAGCTGCTCGAAAAAGCCGCTGTTCTGGATGTTAACGGCATCCACCTCGCTGTACTCCCGGCGGCTGAGGAAGAGGTAATTCTTCGCCATGTCCCAGCCGGAGAAATACTCGGTGATGATGGGATCACCGGGGCTGTCCTCGATGGAAAAGGCGGTGGATTCTTCTTCCAGTCCGGCAATGCGGAAGGCCGCACCGGTGGCTTCCTGCTCGTCGGTGATCAGCGGGCAGGTCTTGAGCCATGCCCGCAGGGCGGCAATGGTGGGCTTTACTTCGGACATGGTCAACCTCCCCAGAATGTGGTGACGGCCTGTGTGGCAATGTAGGCAATGGCTTCACCGTAATCGGCCAGAGCACGCTGTCCCCAGTAAGAGCCGCGCAACCCATTTTCACCGTGCAGACATTCGCCTTCAGGATGAAGATAGAACTGCCTGCGTGCATAAGGCGTGTTATAGACCAGCAAGCCTTCGTCAAACTTGCTGGCTTGATTCACGCTGTTTTTCAATGTGCCGGTATCGAATGGCACGTACTGGTCGATGAGAGCGGCGGCTTTCTGCGCGGTGGCGAACTGTGCTTTCTGCAAAGCAGCGGTTTTCTCTGCGCCGAAATTTGCCCGCCAGTCCAGAGACATCTGCACACCGTCTGCCCGGAAGCGATATCCGGTAGGCTGTTCAAAAATGGGCTTGCTCACAGTCTCAGCTCCCTTCCACGTGCCAGTGGGGCAGCAGCGGCTCCCGGTCGTCCGAGACAGCCGCTGCCGTGCAGCATAGGTGCGTTTTTTCGAGTTTGGCATACTCGGCTTCGGTCAAGGCAGGCACCGCGCCCTGCACCAGCTTCCAGCCGCGTTTCAGGGTCCAGTGCTTGGTCTTTTCCGCTGCAGACAGCGCCGCCCACTGGGCATAGGGCAGGTAGCCCATGGTGCACACGCTGGCCGGGATGCGGATGTGGGTGGTGCGCTCCGGGTCCTTGGCAGTACCGGAGCCTGAGGTGGAGCGGCATTCTCGCCAGCTGCACCCGGCGAACACCCAGCACACCGGCATGTCAGTCTCGGTGGCAGTGTCGTGGATGAGGTTCACAACAGTAACGGCTGTCTGCATCACAAAATCCCCCTGTACAGCAGATCGTGCGGGTCACTGCCCAGCGCGGTGCGGATGATCTCATAGGCTTCCTGCCGGGTGGCCGCGGTCACGCCGGCATTGCTGCCAAAGGTGACGCTGTAGCCGTCGTTGGAGACGCTGGCAGCACCCGGTACAGCGCCCGCCGCAGATGCAGCAGCCAGCAGGCCGACGATCTGGGCACAGGCATCCGCCAGCGCTGCCCGGCAGGCCTCGCACCCTGCGGCGTGGCTCTCTGCCCGGCCAAAGGTGGCGGCATCGATCATGCGGGAAGCACGGCTGCACAGCACACCGAAGGCGGCTTCCGGCACTGTGCCGCCTGCAGCTGCATACTGGTCATAGGTGCAGTAGAGCATGGCCTTACGCCTCGATGCGCTTGATGTACAGGGTCTTGGGCTTGGACACCTTGATGCCGTACACCTTGCGGCCCTGCACAGCGGATGCGCCGATGTACTTGCCGGAACCGCCCAGATCCTGCAGGTGCACCGGGGTCTGCCACTCCATGACGCGGTGGCACCAGTTGGGATGGCCGCAGATGAACTCGGTGGTGGTTTTCTTGCTGGCCACGCGGGTGGTGTTCTCAAAATCCATGTTGTTGGACTCGTACACCGCAAAGCCCGCGATCTGACCCACTGCGCCGGTCTGCACCAGCTGCTGGGACAGATCGCCCTGCTTGATGAAGCGGTCGTCCTGCATGAGGATCTCCAGATACTCGGGGCTGACGATCATCCAGCGGCCGGCCTGCGGCACGCCGTTGCGGCTCAGGGTGCGCTTTGCAGCCAGAGCCTCCTTGTAGGCGGTGGAAGCGGTGCAGGCGGTCTTGGTGGCGCTGACGTTGGCACCCTCTGCACTCTGCAGTGCCTCGATGGACTTTTTGTCGATGGACAGAGCCATGGAGTAGCCTGCGCTGTCCAGACGCTCGGCGGTGATGCCGTCGGGCACGGAAGCGGCGTCGAAGCCGTCGATGATCTCGTTCACGGCCTCGTCGTTGTCGATGTCCAGATCCAGATAGGTGGTGGTGCCGGCATCGGCATCCACGCCGTTTGCCTTGTCGTAGGCCTTGACGGCAACCTCAGTGTCGCGGACAGGGATCTTGACCTTACCGGCCTTGGGGCTGCCCTCGTAGCGGTTGTTGAAGATGGTATTGTCGCGGGTGACCAGAGTCGCACGCAGCTTTGCATCTACCAGAGCGGAATAACGCTCCTGACTTGCATGTGCCATAGAAATCTCCTTTCGTTGTTACAGGTTCAGTTCAGGGTTCAGGGATTTGAAAGCAGCTTCCACACCGTCGGATTCGTTGGCGGGAGGGGCACCGTGCTCGGCGCCGGTGGAGACCACAGCCACACCGGCTGTACCGTCCTCACCAAAGGCCCACGGATTCGCCTTGGCAGCATCGTCCAGTGCCTTTGCAATGTCGGTACTGCGGTCGGCAGAGCCTTTCAGGGCATCCAGATCCAGCAAAGCCCGCACTGCCTTGACGCTGCGGCCCTTCTTGCTCATGATGGCGGCATTCAGGGCATTATCGAAGGCAAAGCCCTCGGCCTGCGCCTTCATGTCGGCTTTCAGCTTGGTGACCTGCTCCTGCAGGCCTGCCACGTCCACGCCGTCAAAGGCTTTCAGGCCGTCCTGTGCGGTTTTGAGCTGGGCGTTTGCGTTGTCCAGCTGGGTCTGCAGGGCCGTGGCGGCAGACTTCTCCCGGTTGATGTCTGAGCCGTTCTCCTGCATGATCCAGTTCAGCTGTTCATCGGTGATGCCGGGGATCTTGTTCTTCACGTCTTCACGCTTCATGGTGGAAACTCCTTTCGTGTGTGAGACCTCAGTTTTTTACACTGTTCTCTGTCAGTATTCGGTCGTGGGCGGGGTACGCGCCGCCCGCCGCATGGCACCGTTTGCAGGACTCGAACCTGCCGCTTCCGGTTTTGGAGACCGGCGCTCTTCCGACATGAGCTAAAACGGCATGAAAAAACCACTATGAAGCCTTTTTCTGGGCACATAGTGGTTAAAATGGGGGATTTCCGTGAATGACTTTTACGGCTTCACCTCCACACTGGGCAGGATGTCAGTGTGGAAATAGAGCTTGTAGTGGTAGGGGTCGGTATGGGTGCCGGTGATGTCCTCTACCACATACATGGTGTAGTCGTTCAGGTAGATGTAGTTCTTGCGGTAGGAATCCGGGCCGACTTTCACCGTGCAGACCAGCTCATTGTTTGAGTTGTTGGAGATGGACATGTAGCCCTCGGCTTCCATAATGACCTTATCGGTGCGGGCGTTGTAGACGGTGATCTTGCGCTCACTCTCGAAGTAATCTGCCTGCTTGGAGATGTTGTAGTTGGCCTTTTCGGCTTCGCTGGAACAGCCACACAGCAGAATGGATGCGGACAGCGCAAGGGCGAGAAGAATCTTTTTCATGGTTCGTTCCTTTCTGTAAAAATGGGCAAAATAAAACCACCGTCCGGGTGGATGGTGGTTAAGGTTATTCGGTGCCGGGCGGGAGCTTGCCAAGTTCTTTCAAAATACTGTAGCAGTCACGAGCATACATCTGACGGTGTACAGTTCTGTCCCACCCATCGTAAAATGAGTTGCAAATATCATCATATGCCGGATCTACAGGAGTTTCCAGAAGAACCTGCTGCATTTCCCTGACTTCCTGTTCTGTGTAAGAAGGTTTATTCGTAGAATTTGGCACCATTTTTCTGCAACTCCTTTATGCAGTCCGAAATAACCCCTTCTGCCTTTTCAAGAACCTGTTCATCCGTCAGCGTGGACTTGAGCAATTCATCAATTGCGCAATCCATTTGCCGAATGGCCTGTTTCGCGGAGCTTTCTTGAAAAGTCGAAGTCTTTTCGATTGCGTAAATATGCCCATCATGCCCAAGAGCAGTAAGCAGCTTCAAATTTGCGTTTCGCGTAAATTGCCGCAGATCACCATTTGAAAAGCTACCGCACGCAGGATGGGTATGAATCGCAATATAGGGTACATCCGGGTTTGGTAGCTGAACAGAATGACCATCCGGCAAGCCGATGATATCCTTCGTCAGCGGCTTCATCTTGATGTCGAACACCCTGCCCACTTCAACATTTTCCGGCTGCTTTGAAGCGACCATGAGAAGGCGTTTGTGGGCGTTTTTCAGCTGTTGCTGCCCGGCGGCATCCAGTGTGTCACAGCTGAACGACTTAATATTTGCGATTGACTGCATTGTAACAGGTTTCGCCTTTGTGTTCAAGCTGCTGTATGTAGAGGATGCCTTCCGCACCTGTGCGCTCGCCCTGCTGGCTTCGCTCCTGCCGAACTTCGGCACGCTGGTGCGGGCGCTGTCCACTCTGCCACCCGTGGCCTGTGCAAACTCTGCAAGGCTCTGGCGGGCCGCTTTCAGGCGCACAGCAGCGTCGGTGGCGTCCAGCCCGGCGGCGTCCTCGGCCAGATACCGCTTTTTCCAGCGGCGGACGTTCCGCTCCCGGGCGCGCTGCATCTGGGATATCTCGTAGGCGGTGTACTTTTTGCCGTTCCACTCGATGTTCCGGGCGTTCAGCTCCTGCAGCTGCTCCTGCGTCCATTGGGGCGGGTCGCCCAGCTCCGGGAACACCGCGAAAAAGGTGTGGCGGCAGTTCCAGCCGCAAAGGCCTGCGCCGGTGCCGTAGCCGGTGGTAGCTTCAAAATCCGGGTAGTGCCTGCCCTTGTAGTCCACCGCACCACCGCGATGGAAGCGCCGTCCCTGCCATTCTGCATGAGAAGGACGGGCACCGCCGTGGGCGGTCGTCTCCACAAATTCGCAGCCCATTTCGTCCATGCGGGCCACCTGCAGCTTGCCAGTCGTCTGGTTCACGCCAGTCAGGATGGCACGCCGTGCGGCCACCTCGATGCTGTCGGTGTGGCCGCTGGGATAGGTGACCATGGGCATGTCGTCTGCAAGGCTGTCCACGGCCTGTTTGACGGCGGTTTTGTAGTCGAAGGCACCGGTGCCCACTTTGAGCCATGCAGCGTCCAGTGTGCGTTCAAAGGCCCCTGTGACGGTGTTTGCCGTGGTGGCGGTCAGGTTCTGCCATGTGCCGCAGGTCTGCCGCGCGCCGGCATCCAGCAGGTTGTTCAGGGCGGCGTTCTCTTCAAAAGGGGGCGGCTCCATGTCGTAGTGGTAATAGATCGCATCCTCCCGCTCCATGGCTTCGGTGGCGGCCTGCAAAAGCAGCTTGTGGATGGCCGTTTCGCTCTTGCCGGTGTACTTCGCCAGCAGCTTCACCACGTCGTTGCGCACCGCTTCGGTCTGCTGGTAGCGCCACAGCTGCCAGTTTGCAGTAGCGGTCACTTTGTCCATCTTGCCGATGCGCCGGGCCACGTCCCGCAGGATATCATCCTCAACCTGCTGCCAGAGCTGCACAAAGGCGTCCGGCATCTGGTCGAGATAGCTCGGCGGCAGCATCAGGCACCCCCGAAGGTGATCTGCTCTTCGGACTGGCTGTCTGCCTTGGCTTCTTCTGTCCACTGGTGGGCTTCCTCCTCGCTCAGGCTGTACCGGGCAGCGAGATACCGGCAGCGGGGCACAAGGCCCGCAATGGCGTCCTCCCGCAGCTGGCTGGTGCGCTCGGCCTCGCTGACGATGTAGCTGTCGTCCCAGTTGACTGAGATGCTGGTCTCCGGGTCTACCGGCGCGCCCAGCAGGTTCTTCGCCGCCCACAGCATGGCACGCAGGATGCCGATCAGTGCCGTCTCGATGGGGATCTGGTTCTTGTTGGCGTTCTGCACCAGATCCTGACGGCTGCCGGTGTACTCGGTGGCGGTGGTCACGGTGCCCTGATCGAACTTATAGCGGTGGCAGCCCAGTTTGCACTTGAAGCTCATCATGTCCAGCGCGTCCTGCACCGCCTGATGGTTGGAAGCGGTGCGCAGGTCGGGGTTATACTCCCGCCATGCAGCGGGCTGGTCGATGCCGCCTTCCGGCGTGGGCAGCTCGTAGAAGATCTGCCGGTGGACGGCATCCGGCGGCACGGCGTGCTCGATGCCTTCCTTGTCCACCCACTTGCGGCACAGGGAGCGGTCATAGAAGATCTTCTTGCCGCCGAGGCGGATGTCCTGCCGATAGTTGTCGAAGGCGTAGTCCACCATCTGTGCCGCGTCCAGCGCCTCGGAGAAGATGCTCATGCCCAGCCCCATGCCGCCGTCGATGTTCTTGGCAGCCGCCGGGCTGAACAGGCTGAACCATGCCGGTGAGCCGCCGACCGTGATGCTCTTTACCGTGCCCGGCGGGGTCTTGTCCTCGGTGATCTTCGCGAATTTCGGCGTGCCGGAGATGTCGTCCGTCACCTCAAACCATTCGTTGGTAATCGTGCGGCTGCCGTTCCTGACCGTGTGGGTCTGCAGGTAGACGGCAGGCTTTCCGCCCATCATGCACTCGGACACAAAGGCCGCTTCGGTCACAACGCCGCGCTCCACGCTGATGGGCAGGATGCAGCAGGCTGGGTCGTAGTCCAGCCGGATGCTCCCCTGCGGCGAAGGCAGAGCGTTGCCGGAGGCATCCACCGTCAGGTTCTCCACGCTCATCACAAAAGCGCCGGTGCCCGACCAGTAGGCCTGCTCGACAAGCCGGTTTGCGTTCTCCCAGAAATGAAGCTGCCGCAGCAGGCCGCCGGTCTGCTGTTCATCGCTGCCCAGCAAATAGGCAGAGGTGGATGCATCGCCGATCTGGAGAGTGGTCTTGTCGTTGAGCAGCAGGTTTGCCCAGTCCTCGCAGACGTGCTTCGGCATCCGCAGGGAAGCCAGACGCCGCGACATGACGCTGCCGTCCGGTGCGTCCTCTTTCTGGTCGTGGATGTCGGGCACGTCGCCCTTCCACCACTGCCGCCAGACTTCGATGTTGCCGTAGTAGTCCGCATCGAGGTGAAGATGCTTTGTTTTGTTCAGGTAATCGATAAAAGCGGCAACGTTCATCTTGCAGTCAGTCTCCTGTAATCGCGTTCGATGGTGTACTCGAACGCATCCAATGTATCAATGTCGGTGGTGCCGTCGTCCAGACGTTCATCCACGCCGGGGTGCTTCTGGCTCCAAAGAGCCGCAGCAAGCGCATCCCGCAGGGTGGCGGCTTCCGGCATATACCAAAAGCGCCCGCCACCCATGAGAATGGATGTCAGGCGGATGCGGTCGATGATCTGGATCTTGGCACTGTTCTGCACCCGGTCGGCCAGCCAGGAAAGCGGGCAGGCCCGCAGCCGGGTGCGGATGTGGTTGATCAGCGTCTGTTCGGCGCTGTCGCAGAAAATATAGTGGATCTCGCCGTACCGCGCGAACACGGCGGTGCAGAACTCAATGAGCTGCGCGGCGAGGTAGTCAGCGTCCTGATCCTTCGGGTCGATGCCCTGCTGCGCCACATACAAGGCCATGGCGCGGTACATGGCGCCCGTGTCGATGAAGATATAGCCCAGGCGGGCCGCGATGGCTTTGGCGAAGGTGCTTTTTCCGCACGACGAAAAGCCGTCGACGGCAATGATGATCCTGTGTTTAGTGTCCGACATTGGGGAATATATCAAAGAAGGCCGATAATATGGTGTAAATGCCTAATATGCCGATGATGAGTCCCGCGACGTGGTTGATCGTGAGCATGTGCCGCGGACGGAAGCGGCGGCGGAAGAGGTTGATGACGAAGGCCAGCAGGGTCCACCACGCCACCGCGCCGCCGAAGAACCCGGCGATGACGAACAGCGAGCGCATGAAGCCCCCGAAGGTGTGGTCGGCCATGTCGCCGCCCGAAATCTTGAACACCGCGAAGAAGGCCAGGATGTAGGGGATGACCATGATGAAATTGGCGATCGTAAGCCCGAAGATCGAGGCGAAATCCTGCCACAGCGAGGTTTTGCCCGCGCGGTTGCGGCGGATTTGCGGCACGGGATTCTGTGCGAAGATGAAAACGCCGACGATCACCACGAAGATGCCGCCGATCACCCGCAGCAGCGTGTTGTACTGTTCGATCTGGGTCTGGAGCATCGAGTAGAAGAACAGTGCGGCCATGGCCATGAACGTATCGGCGCAGGCGACGCCGATGCCTGAAACGATGCCCGAGCGGCGGCTTTTCGACAGCGTGCGCTGGATGCAGAGCACTGCCACGGGACCTACCGTGATCGAAGCGGCGACGCCTACGCAGATGCCGCGGAACAGGGTTTCGACGATTTCAAATGCCATTTTTTCGGTTTGCTGCGCGTCAGCGACGCACCTGTTACTTACTATCGCCCCTGCGCGGAAGACGGCCCGGAAAAAGGCGTTGTCTTCGGCTCTGCGGCGGCTTTCCGTATTTGCGAAGCAAAGATACAAAAAAGCTCCGACATCCGCCTATGAAAAGGCAAAAAAAGGGTGCGGCGGGTTGTCCCGCGGGTCGGATATGTTGATAAAATATCGAAAACTTTGGCCGCATAGTTGTATATCGGTACTTGTTAGTCAGTATTTTTGCATAAACAACAAAATATCTAAGATCATGAACAAATGCAAAAAGCCATCAAGAAAAACAGCCAGTAAAGCAGGCAAGTTATTAAGAA
>OGOA01000849.1_pt1 | contig 18094 bp, 19 predicted proteins | sample 1573621 | NCBI WGS metagenome assembly OGOA01 (sample SAMEA2581917, study PRJEB24529) | metagenome | biome: Human gut stool | place: China | collected 2011
GATGGAATCAGGGTAGACTTGGTGATATTCATGATAGAGTACCACATCTTGACGATATTGAGGAGGAATAATATGAGATATTCAAGTATGCGCAATCTTGATATTTCTAATGGAGAGGGAGTTGGAGTCTCCCTCTTTGTCCAAGGTTGCCCATTTCACTGTAAAAATTGTTTTAATTCTGATACATGGGATTTTAATGGTGGAAAAGAGTGGACAGAAGAAACAAAAAATAGATTTTTAGAGTTAATAGATAGACCATATATTAAACGAGTATCATTCCTTGGTGGTGAGTGTTTAGCTGAACAGAACCTTGATGAAGTCCTCAAATTAGTCCAAGAAATCCGTATTTCATTCCCTGAGAAAACTATCTGGTTGTATACGGGATTTGAGTGGAATCAAATTATGAACATTAAAGTGATGCAACCAATTTTCTCTTGTGAAGATTTAGAAAATAAAATACAAAATGTTTTAAAAAGACAAGAGATAATAAAACAATGCGATGTGCTCGTTGATGGAGAATATATAGATGAACAAAAAGATCTCTCATTGAAATTCAGAGGTTCAAAAAACCAAAACTGCATTGATGTAAAACAATCTCTTGCTCAGAATAAAATGGTTTTATATTGTGATTAAGGAGATACCAGACATGAACAAATCAGATATTCAAAAAGGTAAAATTGTATACTACGCTCGGATACTCAAACCAGTAGGTATATACGAAGTTAGTGAATTAGTTATTAGAACAGTAGAAGACGATTATTTTGTAGGTATGGATAAACGTGACAAACATGCATATTTATTCTCTTATAACAAGATAAATGATGTTGTGTTTTTTGATAGAAAAGTATGTTTACAAAAAGTATTAAAAGCGGAAGAAAATGCACCTAAAATAAGCAGTGAAAAGGAATATGAGGAATACTAAAATATGAGTTACTTATATAATAAATTTAAGGGTATTTATAGAATTAAAGTTCCCATTGACCAACATACTAATGACTTTGGTAGGAAACTTAATAATACATTAGAAGATATAGATTGCTATATAGATTGTCAATTTGGAAATAAAATATTTCATGTCGGCAATAGTACGCTACAAGCTTATATTCCTAGCCTGCAACGTGGTCATAATATTCTTAAAGCAATTCAGCAATCAAACCCATCTACTATATTTGATATAGAAGAATTAGATTCTGAAATCCTATTCAAGTTTAAATATATCAATTCTGATAAGGTTATTCCACTATTAAAACCAAAAACAAATGGCGCTAATATATCTCCGTTTAGTACAAAGAATTTACCTAAAAATAATGAATTTAAAATACCGGATGATAAATTGACACAGTACAAAGAAATCGTGTCTAAAATTCCGTCAGACAAGGCTTTAAGTATAGGAATAATTACAAATAATTTTATTAAGAGTTTGATTACAAAAAAGAACACATGGGAAAATATTAAAGCAGATATGAGATTAAAATGCTTAAAAAGCAAGGATTATATTTATGCAATTGATAAATGGAATGAATATTTAATTTATCTTGAAGAACAAATTAAATTAATGTAGATATGTAGATAAAAATGGAGTAAAACTATGGATGAAAATTATATCGTAAAAAATAATATTACTGCTAAGGAACTTAAAGATTATGGATTTTATTATAAGTGTGGAGATTTTTGTTATAAATCCCCTTGTTACAAACGTAATGAAAAAGTACTTATATGGGCTAATATATATATTAACTTAGATAATAAACAATTAAGCATAAATATAAAAGATGTTAATGGAACATATTATCCATATTATATAAATAACAGCAACAATAAGGTAAATGAAATAATTAATAAAAATCTTAACAAGGAAATTAATAAACTTATGAAGAAAGGAATTATAGAAAATATGAATAAGAAGAGATTAGGTAAAAAAGATTATACAAGCAGAGTAGTTAAACATAAACCAACGATAAATATTAAGAAAATTAATAAACATGCCATAACTCCTACTTATGGAACTGAATATGCGGCAGGGGCAGATTTATATGCTATTGTACATAATAATACAAATATTGTAGAAATTCTTCCGGGTGAAACAGCTTTTATAGGAACTGGATTAGAATTTGAAATTCCACAAGGTTATGTTGGTCTTATTTATGCAAGGAGTGGAATGGCGTGTAAAAATGGTTTAGCCCCTGCTAATAAAGTCGGCGTAATTGATTCGGATTACCGTGGAGAAATTATGGTTGCTTTGTATAATCAGAGTAATGAAACAAAAGTAATAACAAGTGGAGACAGAATTGCACAGATGATTATACAGCCCGTTACACAGTTTGAATTTAATGAAGTAAATGAATTATCCGATACAATGAGAGGTGAAGGTGGATTTGGAAGCACAGGAAAGAGATAAAAAATTATTATCTGTAAAAGAAACCTGCGATTATCTTGGGATTGGACAAACCAAATGTCGAGAATTACTTCGTGGAAGAAATGGATTTGGGGTTCAAATAGGAAATCGTTGGTATGCTAATAAAGAAAGACTTAATAAGTGGATAGACAACAACAGTAAATAGTTGAAATTCAGGGGCATTATGATATACTAAAAATAGATATATCTATGCCCCTTTATAAATTTTAAAGAAAGGGGATTATGTAATATGGGTAAATCATTAAAAGGTAAAGAGCTAGGACAGGGAATAAGCCAGAGAAAAGATGGTCGTTATCAAGCAAGATATACAAATCGCTATGGAAAACGTATAACTTTATATGCAAAGACTGTGACTGAAATTTATAAAAAATTACAAAATAGTCAATACGAAGATTCTAACCTTTTAAATAAAGACAAAGGTTCATCGAGCATAACGCTAAACGAATGGTTTGATATTTGGTTACAAACATATAAAAGAAACTGTAGACAAACTAGCATTTCTAATTACACTGTCGCTTATAAACGTATAGGAAATTTAATAGGTCATTTAAAAATCAATGACATTAATCTTAATATTCTACAAGAAAGCTTTAATCAAATAAAAAGCAATGAATCAAGGAAAAAGAGTAAAAAAATTTTAGTTGATATGTACAACATAGCAGTAGTCGCAAACATTGTTGACAAAAATATTGCAAAAAATATAAATGCAATAACCAGTGATGAAAGCGATAATTACGAAGAAAGAAGAGTAATGACCGTTGAGGAGACTAAACTTTTTTTAAAATATGCAAAAAAACAAAGCATGTATTACGATTTATATTGTTTTGCTTTGGAAACAGGAATGAGGATTGGAGAAATTGTAGGACTAAGATTATCGGATGTAGACTTGAATAAAAGAATGATAGAAATTAATCAAACATGTACACTATTCACATGTAGAGATAAAACTAGCGACAAATGTAATAAATTAGTAATGGAATTTCATTCCACAAAAACAAAGGCTGGAAAAAGAAAAATTCCAATGACGCAAAATGTATACGAGATTTTAAATAAACGAATAGAAAACCATACACATAAATCTGAATTTATTTTTACAAACAGTAAAGGTACGGTTATATATGATACAGTTTTAAGACGCAATATAGACATAGTGGTAAAACATATAAATAATGATGGAATAAATTTTAAAAAAATTTCTCCACATACTTTTAGACACACCTTTGCTACAAGAGCAATAGAAAACGGAATGAACCCTAAAAGCTTGCAAAAAATATTAGGACATGCTAATATTGGAATTACCATGAATTTATACTGTCATGTAACAGATGATACATTAATTTCAGAAATGAAAAAATTTGAAAATAATATTAAATATCAAGATGGTGTAAAAATGGTGTAAACGAGGTAGAAGAAAGGCTATAAACGAAGTACTATAGTACATTTCAGGGAATCAGGTGTAAGTCCTGAGCAGTTCCGCTACTGTAAGCAAAGAGTCTGTATATAAAACGCCACTGGATTGATTTAAAATTAACCTGCTGCGTTAATTTTAAATTATTGCATGGATAAGTTTATGCTAATCCGGGAAGGCATATACAGGCGGTGACGTGTAAGTCAGGAGACCGGTTTATAGGCAGTTTTTAATAGTTGCTGCGAGAACAGTTGACTATTTATTTTTGTGCATATTTATTGATTTTTGGATTCGTTTGAGAATTTTTTTGTGGACTAGCAATATCAGCAGCACTTTAATCTCAACACAACGTATATTATCAATTATATGCAGACTGCATTCTTATTAATACCTCAAATACTAATCCAAAGATGGAGGTAAGAATGAAGAAAAGAACAATGAAAATGAGAAAAATCGCCGGATTATCCAGGAGATTAGCAGCTGTTATGATGATTGTTGTATTCGCATTATCAGGTACGGCTCTAACAGGCTGTGGAAGTGATAATAAGACAGCACAGAATACATCAGGCGATGCAAAGCAGTATGACGGTAAGCTGGAATTTGACCATACTATGGAATTAAAGTATGCCAAGCTTTTTAAGGTGGATTACTATAAGGGCGGATACAAGATGCTTACGATTACTAACAGGGATGAAGATACAGCGATAGTAGATAAAGAGACTAAGCTTTTAATTGTACCTGATGGAATGTCTACACCATCAGTTGACAGCAATGTAATAGTATTAAAGGCTCCGGTTACTAACATGCTTGTATCATCGACACCTGTTACATCACTTATGAATGCAAGTAATTGTCTTTCTAACATAAGTCAGGTTACTTATAATAAGGATGAGTGGTATATAGATGATGTAAAGAAAGCTTTTGATAATAACAAATTAACATATATTGGTAATTATAAAGAGCCAGATTATGAACTTATTGTAGCAGGGGCACCTAGTATAGCTGTATATTCAACAATGCTTTCATCAGTACCAGAAGTGGCAGCTAAGTTAAAGGAATTAGGTGTTAATTATATTCTTGACCAGTCAACATATGAAGAGGAACCATTAGGAAGAGTTGAATGGGCTAAATTCTATGCGGCTTTCTGCGACCAGGAAGAAAGTGCTGAAAAAATGTTTAACCAGCAGGACGAATATATTACTAAGCTTTCTAATGTTGAAAAGACAGGCAAGAAGGTGGCAGTATTTTATATTACATCTAAGGGTAAGCTGTATGTAAGAAATGCCGGTGACTACCTTGCAAAAATGGTAAATATGGCAGGTGGAGAATACATTTTTGATAATCTTAACCCTGATAAGACAGGAACACAGACCATGGAAATAGAAAAGTTCTATGATACTGCAAAAGATGCTGATTATATTATATATATATGGAGTCTTGGTGGTAAGCCATCAACGCTTGCTGATTTTACAGGATATAACAGCACATTATCAGAGTTTAAGGCTGTAAAGGAAGGTAATGTATGGTGTACAACACCTGATTTCTTCCAGATTGCAGATACTATCGGAAGCATGGTCAATGATATTAATCTTATGTTAAATGCAGATGCTAATACATCAGAGCTTACTTATTTAAAGAAACTTAAATAATTATTATATGCTTACTGAGATTATAGTTAAAAGCAACAGATTTTTACTGTAATAAATGAGAGGGACTGTCGTATATGCAAGGATATTGCGGCAGTTCCTTTTACTATATTGAAATGGGGTAGTAATGAAAAAAACATTAAATTATAAAAATATTATAAGATATCAGTTTATATATATAATGCTTATAGTCTTTTTTATAGTGGCAGTTATTCTAAATGTTAATACAGGAAGTGTTCATATAACACCGTTGCAGATATTCAAAATAATATTTTTAAAGCAGGAACAGAATCTTGCAGCCTATAACATTATATGGAAAATCAGGCTTCCCAGACTGCTTACAGCCGCTGTACTTGGAGGCGCATTATCACTTTCGGGATATCTTTTGCAGGCATTTTTCCGAAATCCTATAGCAGGTCCTTTTGTACTTGGTATCTCATCAGGAGCTAAGATGTTTCTTGCAATAACAATGATATTCTTATTAAAATTTATTCCGTCCATACCTATGTGGATACAGATGGCTGCATCATTTGCAGGATCACTGTTATCACTTATGTATGTGCTTGTATTTGCAAAAAAAGTAAAGAGCATGTCCATGCTTCTTGTTATCGGAATTATGATTAGTTATATATGTTCAGCCGTTACTGATTTTTCAATTACATTTGCAAATGACTCACAGATTGCCAATCTGACACACTGGGCGCTTGGGAGTTTTTCGGGAAGTTCATGGAGTATGGTTAAAGCTGCCTGTATACTTGTCATTCCAGTTACAATAGTTACATTTTTCTTTTCAAAACCAATTGGTGCATATCAGTTAGGCGAGGGATATGCAAAGAGTCTTGGAATAAATATACCGGTATTCAGAATTGTTATTATAACATTATCAAGTCTGTTGTCTTCATGTGTTACAGCACTTGCAGGACCGATATCATTTGTGGGAATAGCGGTTCCACATATTACAAGACTTATGTTAAAGACGGCAAAACCGGTAGTTGTAATACCGGCATGTTTCTTATGTGGTTCGGTGTTCTGTATGTTTTGTGACCTTATTGCAAGAACCATTCTTTCACCATCGGAGCTGGCTATAGGAACGGTAACTGCGGTATTTGGTGCGCCTGTTGTAATATGGCTTATGATAAAGAAGAACCAGATTAGAGAATAAGTTACAAAACAGATTAGGGGTATATATGGAAAAATATTTTTACACAAAGAATTTATCAATAGGATACGATAAAAAGTCTCTGATTGACAATATTAATATAGGTATATATAAGGGGCAGATTCTTACGCTTATTGGACCAAATGGTTCGGGAAAATCAACTTTTATTAAAAGTATTATAAAAGAGCTGCCGCCTGTAAATGGTATTGTATATCTGGATGGCAAGGATATTAAAGATTATACAGGAAAAGAATATGCTAAAAAACTTGCGGTAATTCTAACTGAGCGTATCAAAACAGAAATGATGAGCGCATATGATGTGGTGGCGCTTGGCAGATATCCATATACGGATTATTTTGGAAGGCTTACTAAAGAAGATGATGCGATAGTAAAAGATGCCCTTGAAAAGGTTAATGCAACAGTCTTTGCTAATCAGGATTTTTTAAGTCTTAGTGATGGGCAGAAGCAGCGTGTCATGTTTGGCAGGGCAATAGCACAGCAGCCTGATATAATTATACTCGATGAACCGACATCATTTCTTGATATCAAGCATAAGATAGAACTGCTTAATATATTACAGGAAATGGTTATTAATACCGGTCTTACTGTAATTATGTCATTGCACGAAATCGACTTTGCAGGCAAAGTCTCTGATTATATAATGACTGTAGATGGAGAACATAAGGTGGAATTTGGAACACCGGAAGAAATGTTTACAAAGGATAAGATAAGAAAGCTGTATAATCTTACAGAAGGTGCATATGATGTTAATACAGGAAGTGTTGAATTAAACAGAACCTGTGGTAAACCAAAGGTATTAGTGCTTGGCGGAGCAGGAAAGGGGATACCTTTTTACAGGGAGCTGTCAAGAAAAAGAATACCATTTGCAGCTGGTATAATATATGAAAATGATATTGATTATCCGGTGGCAAATGCACTTGCCAGTGAACTTGTTACGCAGAAACCTTTTTGTACAATAGATGATATTTTATTAGAGAAAATGTACAGACTAGCAGACAGTGTTGATTATGTAATTGATGCCGGATGCCCGGTCGGTGAAACTAATAGAAAAATCAATCAGATAAAAGATTATTGCAAAAGTAATTTTAAGCTTGAAAATCATCTGAGATTAGCGTAATATAATGTGGTTAATTAAATAAAGTATTAAAATATAAGCGGATGAAAAATTGCTTTATATTACAATTTAATTAATATTCTAAAGATTATATTAAGGAAGCGGTATTTATGAAACGTGAGGATGTAAAAGATTATAAAAAAAACATTCCTGACAATAATGCAGGGAAAAATGATGTTGCAGAGGGCGATATAAGACATAGCTCAGGAAAAAAATATAAAAGGCCTGTAAGAAGAAAAAAACAAAATATAAAGAGTCCATTAATAATCGGATTAATATTTTCAGCATTAGTTTTACTGGTAATTGTATGCAGCTTTGGAATTGATAAAGTAATGAATGGAAATGCAGATAGTGCCTCTGCGGATTTTGTTAAAAAAGAAACAGATAATGCATCGGGGGATTCCCAGCATGAATCAGAAACATCAGAAGAGATATCAAAAGAAGATGAGACAGAAGAACAGACAACTATTGAAGAAACAACACAGGTACAAAGTACAACGGCAGTTAATACTTCTGATGATAAGGATGAATATCCGGGAGTTAAGAAGGTATATCTTACTTTTGATGATGGCCCAAGTTCTATTACGTCAGATATTCTTGATGTATTAGACTGTTATGGGGTCAAGGCAACATTTTTTACAGTATGCAATACAAGCGAAAGTGCCATACAGAATATGCAAAGAATTGTAAATAGCGGTCATACAATCGCAATTCATTCTGTATCGCATAAATATTCTACAGTATATGCATCATTAGATTCATTTAAAAAAGATGTTCTTGATATGCAGCAGTTTATTTATGAAAATACAGGTTATAAGACATTCTTTTACAGATTTCCGGGAGGGTCAAGTAATACAATTGCCCAATGTGATATTGGTGAGTGTATACAGTTTCTTGATGAAGCCGGATTTGAATATTTTGACTGGAATGTTGAGTCAGGTGATGCAACAGGGAATATGATTCCCAAAGATACAATTGTTAATAATGTATTGTCAAGCCTTGGAGACAGGGATGAGTATATGGTACTTATGCACGATGCGGAACCAAAGAAGACAACACTTGAAGCTTTGCCTGAGATTATTGAAGGAATACAAAGCAGAGGATATCAGATATTGCCTGTTACAGAAAATACAAAACCGGTACATCACAGAAGAAAAAATAATTAAGATTGAACTTTAATGAATAATTATGATTAAATATGAATATATATGAAATATAATATATATGAAATAGACAAAAAATATATACATACATTATGCATTTAGTATGAAATGTATAAATGATGAACAAAAAAGCTGTACTTGAAACAAAAAATATGTTATAATAATACTCGTAATATTGAATAAGATAAGGGTGCGTGAAAATTATAATTATTTAGTGTTACAAGGGTCATATTGAAAAAGTAATATGTTCTAATAGAGAAAAATTACAATGGGGATTGTGATTTAAGTTTTATGATGTAATTATTTAGTTATTGGGTTTGATTTGGTCGTGATGAAAGAGACTTTTACCGGGTATAAAGATGGGGATATCCGGTAAAAGTCTTTTTTGTATATATATTTGGAGGTTTGGTTATGCATAATGAATTAACAAAAAATGATATAAAAAAGATGGAAGAAGAGATTGAGTATAGAACCCTTGTTGTAAGAAAAGAGGCTCTTGAGGATGTTAAAGATGCAAGGGCTCAGGGAGACTTAAGCGAGAATTTTGAGTATTATGCGGCTAAGAAATTCAAAAACCAGAATGAGAGCAGAATACGATATCTTAAAAGAATGATTAATACAGCGGTTGTTATTTCTGATGAATCAGAAGAAGATGAAGCAGGCGTTAATAATACAGTTGAACTGTTATATGAGGATGATGGTACAACCGAAGAGATTAAGCTTGTTACGACTGTGAGAGGTGATTCCCTTGAAGGACTTATCAGTATAGAATCACCGCTTGGAAAGGCTGTATTAGGACATAAGGCAGGGGATCGTGTATTAGTTGAGGTTAATAATAATGTCAGCTATTATGTTATTATAAAGTCAATTAAGAATACTGATGATTCAGGTGATAAGATTCAAAGGTATTAAAAAGTATTGACAAAATAATTATCTGAGTGATATCATTTAACGAGAATATGTGAAAGGCAGGTGGTATATATGAATAGTAAACCTCGAAGTAGTAAGGCTTCTGAGCCGTATCCCGAGCGTAACCCTATAATTGAATATACCGTCTGCCATTTATCAGAGTTTTAAGCATATTCAAAGGTCTGTAATTATTTTATATGATTATATAATTTTGTCAGGAGTATTTATGACATGTATATCTTCTTAATCAGGGATATAATATTTTATATAATTTCATATATTTTATTTTCTTTTTTATCTGTCTATATCAGGATAAGATATTCCGGCATTGATCATATTTGTATATTGTTATAAGTTTTGGCAATCAGCTATTATACTCTTATAAGACAGCGGTAAGTTTATATGTGGAATGGAGTGTATAGTGTGATGAGAGAAAGAATTGAAGAGTTAATCAGACTTAATAAGTATACTGATTTGAAAGAATTGTTAGTAACAATGAATGTGGCAGATATCGCAGAGCTGATTGAAGAGCTTCCGGAGCTTGAACTTGTAAAGGTGTTCAGACTTCTTCCGAAGTCAATTGCCGCTGATGTATTTTCTTATCTTCCAACAGATGTAGAACAGATGATTATTACATCATTAACTGAAAGAGAAGCTGTAAGCATTATAGATGACCTTGCAGCGGATGATGCAACAGACCTGTGTGATGAGATGCCGGCAAGTGTTGTTAAGAAACTTCTTGCCAAGGCTGAACCTGATACCAGAAGGGATATCAATCATCTTTTAAAATATCCTGATGATTCAGCAGGCTCTATAATGACTGTGGAATTTGTAGATCTAAAAAAGAATCTTACAGTAGGGGAAGCCGTACAGAGAATTAAATGTATTGGTCTTGATAAAGAAACGATTAATGTCTGTTATGTACTTGATGAGTCAAGGAAGCTTATAGGTACAGTTGCATTAAGATATCTGCTTTTAAAGGATGAAAATGAGCTGATAGGTGATATAATGCATAAAAATGTCATAATGGTCAATACATTAACAGATCAGGAAGAGGTTGCAAGAGTTATTAAAAAATATGATTTTACAACTGTACCGGTAGTTGACAACGAGCAGAGACTTGTAGGAATTATTACTGTGGATGATATTGTCGATATTTTAGAGCAGGAGACCACAGAAGATATTGAAAAGATGGCTGCCATTATGCCTACAGAAGAACCATATATGAAAACCAGTGTATTTGTACAGTGGAAAAAAAGAATACCATGGCTTTTAGTGCTTATGATATCAGCATCATTTACACAGGCTGTAATTAATACATATCAGGATGCGATTATTGCAGCCGGATATGCTGTTATGACCTCATTTATACCAATGCTTATGGATACTGGTGGTAACAGTGGAAGTCAGGCTTCAGTTTCAGTTATACGTGCGCTTACATTAAATGAGATTGAATTTAAGGATATTTTCAGGGTTGTCTGGAAAGAAAGCCGTGTTGCTTTATTGTGTGGTATTACACTTGCAGTATGTAATTTTGGCAAACTGATTGTTGTTGATGGTGCAGCCGTAAGCGTGTCATTAACAGTATGTCTTACACTTATTGTTACTGTATTTGTTGCAAAGGTAGTTGGTGCCGTGCTTCCTATTGTAGCTAAAAAGATAGGCTTTGACCCTACAGTTATGGCAAGTCCGTTAATTACAACAGTTGTTGATGTATTATCGCTTATTATATTCTTTAACATAGCGAATGTTATATTAGGCATATAACAATAATCATATAATATACTGGATAGAACATATGATAAATGCTGTTTCCATATATAATGCTGTTTTCAGATATGATATAGGAATAATATAAAAATAATATGATACTGAAAACAGCCGGATATGATATCTGTGGATTGTTCCGTGCTACACATTCCCACAATTCTACACAATATCAAGTAATTTGAATGTTGGATATTAATGTCCAGATATATTAATATAAGTTATAAATGCAGTATATTAAATGTCTAAGTATATGCATACAAGTTATAAATACAGATTTTAAATAATTAGGAAAGAGGCGATATTTTTATACATGGGATTTAATGAGGCACAGCTAAGTGCAGTAAGTCACTATAAAGGTCCTGCGATGGTGCTTGCAGGACCGGGGAGTGGCAAGACAACGGTTATTACACACCGCATTAAAAATCTTATAGAGCAATATAAGGTTGAGCCATCAGTTATTCTTGTAATTACCTTCACGAGGATGGCAGCAGAAGAGATGAAGGGAAGATTCTTAAAGCTGACAGATAATAAATATCCGGCAGTCACATTTGGCACATTTCATGCCATTTATTTCACAATTTTAAAACATGCATATAATTACAATGCAACCAATATTATAAGACAGTCACAACAGATGGAATACATAAGGTCACTTATGGATGATTATGAACTTGAAATAGATAATAAAGAGGATTTTACATCTAAGATATTGTCAGAAATCAGTATGGTAAAGGGAGGCAGAAGAAATATTGAAAGCTATGAGTCTGTTAATTGTCCGCCTCAGGTTTTTAAAAGTATTTTTAGAAAATATAATGAAATGTTATATAAGAAAAGACTGATTGACTTTGATGATATGATGGTATACTGCTACGAATTATTTGATAAAAGAAGTGACGTGCTTGCTGCCTGGCAGAATAAATACCAATACATTCTGATAGATGAATTTCAGGATATATCTGATATACAGTTCAATGTTATAAGACAGCTTGCTGCTGCACAACATAACATATTTATAGTCGGTGATGATGACCAGAGTATATATGGTTTCAGGGGTGCAAGACCTGAAATAATGATGAGTTTTAATGATATTTATAAGGAAGCGGTAAGGGTTGATATGAATATTAATTACCGCTCAACAGCTAATATAGTAAATGCTGCCAAATCGGTAATTGATACTAATAAATCCAGATTTTATAAGGACATAAAAACGGTTAATGATAATGGTGAGAAGGTTGTCGTAAATATATTTAATGACACTGAAAAGGAGTGTGCATTTATAGTTGATGAGATTAAAAATCTGATACATAATGAAGAATATACGGATAGTGGTTACTGTTATAAAGACGTATGTGTATTATCCCGTACAAACAGTGGAGCGGGGTTAATTACGCAGGAGCTTGTAAAGGCTTCAATTCCATTTGCATCAAGAGAAAAACTTCAAAATATATTTGAACACCGGATATCAAAAGATATAATTGCATATATAAAGCTTGTACAGGGAGCGGATGACAGAAGTCTGTATCTTAGAATAATTAATAAACCTTTAAGATATATTAACCGTCAGGCATTTACAGAAAGTCACGTGGATATTGAAAGAGTAAAAAGCTATTATACAGATAAATTATGGATGCAGGAAAGAATTGATAATCTGATACTTGATATAAAGCTTATGAAAAATATGCTTCCATTTGCGGCAATTAATTATATAAGGAAGGGTGTTGGATATGATGATTACATAAAAGCATATTGTAAGGAAAACGGTGCAGACTATGATGAATCAGAAAGGATATTATCAGAGCTTGCGCAGTCGGCAAAGGAAGTCAGAAGCTATGAAGAATGGTTTGCTTATATTAAAGAATATTCAGATACTACCAATAATCAGAATGCAGATGAAAGAAAAAACAATGATAAAAAATCTCAAAAAGATAATGGTGGAATACAACCCGCGGATGCTGTAAATATATGTACAATGCATACTTCAAAGGGTCTGGAATTTAAAGCAGTATTTGTAATAGATGTAAATGAAGATATTATTCCGTACAAAAAGGCGGTACTTGATCCTGAAATAGAAGAGGAACGAAGAATGTTCTATGTTGCAATGACAAGGGCAAAGACAAAACTGTATCTTTGCTGTGTTAAAGAAAGATATAATAAAAAAATGAGTATATCAAGATTTATTCAGGAGCTTGATGAGAATTATATTCAAATAAATGATATGACATAAGCCTTAATAATGTTGATTGTGTTATTTTTCGTTATCAGAAAATGGTGGGAAGTTGTATGTAATAGTAATATAGATTGCGTGTGAAAAAAGTAATTAAAATAATACCGGTAATTGCTTTTTATAAAACAATTACCGGCTTGAAAATGTGCTTATTAGTCTTCTTCCTCAGAATCGTAAATTGCTTCCATCTCCATAGCATCCAGCTCTTCTTCAAAAGCCTGTGAAACGATATCATATTCTTCGTCTGTTTCAATATTTTCAAGAAGAGGTTCCATGCCCTCCTGCTCTGTAAAACGATAAAGGAATACTTCATCTCCATCTTCATCTTCAATAGGCAGCAAAGCTATATATGTATTATCTCCCGCTGGAAATATTCTTATAATGGCACATTCACATTCTACATCTCCATCAAGTGATAATGTAACAGTTGAATATTCCATAGAATTGTTATCTGACATAATTACCTCCATAAAAAATTTATACTATTTACTTTAGCAGAATATCAGCGAAAATGCAACGAATCATAATTAATACTTGCGAAACTGTTCAAATTGGTTATAATTATAGTTATTTAGTAGAAATGGAGATTGATGATGGGATTTTTAAGTCAGTTTTTGAATTACCGGCATATATGTATACAATGTCATAACAATCCGGATCCGGATACATTGGCATCTGCATTAGGATTATATGAGTATTTTACAGAGAATGGAATTGATACTGATATAATATATGGAGGCGCAGGTCCTATCAAAAAACGTAATGTTTTATATATGCTGGAAGCGTGTGAGATACCGGCACGTTATGTTACGCAGATTCCAACGGGTGTTGATATTCTGATAGTTGTTGACTGTCAGTATAATCAGGGAAATGTACAGCATTTTGATGCTCCAATTGTTGGCGTGATAGACCATCATATGCAGGTAATCCAAAGTACTGATATGGCATTTATTGATAATTCATATCAGAGCTGTTCTACAATTATATGGCGAATGCTCGAGGCGGAAGGCTATGATGTAAAAAATAATTATAAATTGTGTGTTGCCTTATTGTACGGTCTGTATACTGATACTGCCTCCTACGGGGATTTGTTTAATAAATATGATATTGATATGCGAAGTGCATTAAGCGGTGATTATCCTGAGCTTATAAGATTAAAAAAATCATGTATGACTATAGCAGAGCTTATGATTGCAGGAGATGCACTTCATAATTTATATGTGGATATGCAGGAGCATTTCGCTATTATATCTGCTATACATTGTGACCAGTCGGTGCTTGGAATTATAGGAGATATGGCAATTCAGGTTGATATACTGGACTTTTGCATAACTTATACAGACATCGGCCATGCATATCAGATATCAATAAGAAGCTGTGATAAAAATATTCCTGCCAATGAGGTTGCAGGTCTTATATGTAAAGGACTGGGAAATGGGGGAGGACATCTTGATAAGGCAGGAGGATGTATTTTCCAGAATATGATTGATAAAGAATATAAAGGTATGGATATACATGATATATTATTGCAGAGGGCTAAAGAGGCAGTGGCAGAATATAAAAAGAATGAGTTGTAAAAGTAAAACGCTGTTACAATTTTACAGTACCATTCTGATACGGATTAGTAAAAGGATGTATATAAATGAGTGGCAGTCATATGAAAAGGAGAAGTAAAATGCTTACGGATATTCCACAGATAAATCAGGCACTTGAGTTTATCAAGGCAGAGGATGATAATACAACACAGGAGACCTTAAGAATGTGTCAGATTGCTGCACCATCATTTCACGAGGAGAAAAAGGCAGAGTATGTGTGTAAGAGATTTGAACAAATCGGACTTTCAGATGTTCATATTGATGAGGTGGGAAATGTGCTTGGAACCTGGCATGGAACAGGAAAAGGTCCGATAATCATGCTTGCGGCACATACGGATACTGTCTTTCCGATTGATACGGATGTGACTGTGAAAAAAGAAGGAAACAGATATTATTGTCCGGGAATTAATGACGATACACATGCTGTAGCTGAGATTATTACAGTCGCAAAGGCAATTATAAAGCATAATATACAAACCTGTGGAGATATTATTTTCTGTGCAAATGTATGCGAGGAAGGACTTGGGGATCTTAAGGGTATTAAGCATGTCTTTGGAAAAGATACAAAGATTGTAGAAGCTGATGGTATGAAGAGAGGACAAAAACTTCACATAGACGCTTTTGTATCAGTGGATAATCAGGTGACAGGTGGAATTATATATACGGCAACAGGAAGCCACAGATATGAAGTGGAATTTAAAGGAAATGGCGGACATAGCTTTGCAGACTTCGGACTTCCTAATCCTATTCATGCAATGGGAAGAGCAATTGCTAAGATTGCAGATTTTAAAGTGCCTGACAATCCTAAAACTACGTTTAATGTTGGAGTGGTAAATGGTGGGACATCTGTCAATACTATTTCAGCAGACTCCACATTTCTTATGGATATAAGGTCAGACAGCAGGGAAGAACTTGACAGAATGTCAAAACAATTTTTTGAGGCGGTAAATGAGTCTGTCAAAGAGGAAAATGCACGTTGGGATAGTGATAAACCACAGGTAACTGTTTCAATTAAACCGGTAGGAAACAGACCTGCAGGAGTTCAGGATAAGAATTGCGAAATTGTAAAGGCGGCATGGCAGGCGGCCCAGATTGTAGGAGTCATACCGGAATTAAGATATGAGAGCAGTACAGATGCAAATATACCTATAAGCATGGGAATACCGGCTGTAACAGTAGGAAGAGGCGGTATGGAGGGAGGAATGCATACGCTCCATGAGTGGTATGAGCCGGTTGAGGCATGGCTTGGACCTCAAAGAGATATGCTTCTGGTTCTTATGCTCGCCGGCGTGGATTCGTATTGCAAACCTGTAATTAAAAAAGCATAAAAATACCGGTAGAATGGAGACAGATATTTGAAAAAAGGAATACTATCATCGTTAAGTAATAAAGTGATAAAAAAGATAGCTGGCATAGCATGTGCGATTCTTTTGCTGGCTGCAGCAATATTTATATGGAGATTGTCAGTTAAAAAGGAAAGCAGCCATACTGTTACATATGAGACGACTTCTTCTTTGGAGAGGGTTATACAGATAGGTGAGCTGTATTCATATAAGACAACCTATAATGGTGTAGCGTATGTATATGATAAACAGGATTCATCGAAGCTGTCATATTATGTATCATATAATTCAACGGTCAGATTTGGAATTGATACGGAAGATGTACAGTTTGAAGCAGATGATGATAATAAGAAGATTATAGTAACTATTCCTGATGTTGTAGTAAAAGATATAGATGTGGATATGTCTTCTCTTGATTATATTTTTAAGGATAAGAGTGCAGAAACATCATCTGTATCAAGAGATGCATATCTTGCGTGCATAGATGATGTCAGGGATGAGATTAATCAGAATACAGAGATTTTTGAACTTGGAAGGCAGAATACAGAAACCATTATAAGAGGCCTTATAGAGCCGCTTCTTGAGGATGCAAATGGCTATACGCTTGAGGTCAGATATGATTTAGCAGATTGATAATATTAAGAACCAAAGCATATTAGAAATGAGGATTGATTTGAAAAATACATTTATAGGATTAATAAGTGCTATATTGCTTATATTATCTGCAGGGTGTGGAAGTAGTAAGGAAACACAGGTAAATGAGATAAAAAGCAGTGATATATCACTTAATAAAATGCAGTCGGTATGTGAACTGGCAACACTTGAGTGCTTCTACCATAATACAGCGAAGTACAAAGACACGGATAAAATATTGTGGTGGAATACTAAGACAGAATTGTGGATTGAATATTCAGGAGTTGTAAAGATAGGAATTAAGCCTGAAAAGCTTGATATGAGTGTTGATGGAAATGTTGTGACTGTTACGATCCCGGATGCAGAGATTATAAGTTATAAAGTACACCCTGACTCACTTGATCCGGGTAAATATATTGTCGGACAGGAAGGCTTAGGCGCAAAGAGTATAAAGGCGAAAGACCAGACAGAAGCCTTTAAGGCAGCAGAACAGAATATGAAAGAAACTGTTGAGGCAGATTATACATTACTGTTACAGGGGCAGCAAAGAGCGCAGGAGCTTATAGAAAGATATATTAAAAATGTTGGGGATATAGTTGGAAAAGATTATGTGGTGAAGTGGAATAAATTGTGATTTATTGAAAACGGGGTGTAGATAAGGGCAGGCTGTTGCTGATGTGTAAAATCTGTACG
>OGOA01000868.1_pt1 | contig 17591 bp, 15 predicted proteins | sample 1573621 | NCBI WGS metagenome assembly OGOA01 (sample SAMEA2581917, study PRJEB24529) | metagenome | biome: Human gut stool | place: China | collected 2011
ATCTTGTCTATGAAGTCATTCAGATTTTCACGTAGCATCTTCTCTTGATAAGCTATTTTCAGTAATGCACGGAAAGTTGAAAAATAGCCAGCTGCCGAATTCCTCGAAACGCTGATATTAGGGTGACGGATCTGTTTACAGTTCAGTAGATACTGCCTGAACTTCTGACAAAGCTCTACCGTTACATCACCGAAAGTGCAATAGCCGTTTACAAACTTTTCAAAATGCTGGTAAACGCAGTCCCATTTGTGATACTTCAGTTTTGCTTTCTCACGAAAATAGGCAAGGAAGTCAGCTTTCATTTTGTGCTTGTCAAGAAATCCAAATTCCTCATTAACGATTGCCTGTACTCTGATACAACGAATGGCTTCAGCCTTACTCAGCATTTCATTGTTGAAATCACGTTCAATCTCATTTTTAGGACGGGCATAGATATAAATGCCAAGATATTCCCTGCGACTCATTTTCATTGTGTACGGATTGCGAATAGCCGGATAATAATCCAGATAGAGAGAAATTCTGCCGTTACTGATAACTCTTTGTCTCAATGTTACGTTAGTACATGTAAGTGCCATAAGATTAATGTTTTTGGTTGATAAATTATTATTATCGGTACAAATTAAACTGGTGTTTTCTTGGTGAATACTCACACCGGGAAATAACTTATACCGGGATTATTCAATGATAGGATCTTCGAACAAATTATCGAGCTCAGCTTTGGATATAAGAGTATATTTCCCCTTCTTAATCTTGGGAATTTGATGATACTTGGTATAATGGTATAGCTGGTCTCTTGTTATTTTGAATTTTTCCATCGCTTCTTGAACTGTGTAGTATTTGGGCTCTTCAGCCTGACGTATTCCTTTTGCTATATCGAAGTGCTTTTTTGAATAATATACTGTAATACCAACCTTCTTTTTCGGAATGGCATTTTTATAAACAAAAGAGTATATAGCGTTAAGGCTCATTTGAAATTTGTCCTGTACTTCTTGCACACTATACCATTCTGTAATGTCTGTATCTGGAGCCTTCGAGGAAAAATAAGCATCAACATGCTTTTTACTCCAGTAAGTCTTACCACGGTTGAATGTCTTTGGAATTTTATTCTTCTTAGACATAACAAAAATCCATGATTCACTTACATTGAATTTTTTCATTATTTCGGCTGTAGTATAAAATTCTTTGATAGGTAGAGTGTCCTTGGGCATTCTAAATTCATAAGGATGCCGTTTTAACATCTCATCTATATCAGAGCGTTTGACGAAAGATAATCTGCTGCTAATTTTTGAAGCTTGAAGGTATCCTTTATAGACCATCTTATAGACTGCTTGTCTGGTAATACCTAAAAGAATTCCAACCTCTGAGAAAGATAGAAACTCTTTATCCTTAATTGTGATGATAGGTAGTTCCTCAATCCTATTTTGAGTATTCTCTTCAGTAGCCTTAATGTTTTTCTCTCTTTCTCTTTTTTTGTAAGCTAAATTTGCACACCTGTGAGAGCAGTACTTTGTACTTATTTTTTGTGCTTCGAATCGTGTTCCACACCATTCGCAAATCTTTTTAATTTTAGTGTTACTTGCTGGCATATTACTCAAATTTTAAATGTTTATTTCGCTTTATTTCTCCCGTTATGTGTCAACTATCGTAAATCTTAGTAAACCATAGTCAACTTTCTCCACAACCTGTCCAGCGTAAAATGCCGGAATTTTGCTTCGTGGTACAAAAACGGTACAAAAAGATGATGTGCAAAGCTTATAAATGACTAATATTGACCAGTAGAGCAACAAAAAAGGCGCCCCGTAAAGAGCGCCATATCAATCGATTATAATCAATTTAACTCATTGATAATCAGATAGTTACTTGCCGATGCAGCATACATAGCTGCTTGAATGATAGATTGTTGCAATTTAATCGGTAGAAAAGTTGTTTTTGAGCCTCCTGGACTTGTTTTTAAGGCTGTATTACACTCTTTTCTCAATGAATCAAAACTCTGAGGAAATATTGTATTCTCAATGAAGTTCACCTGTTTCCTATCCGGTTACAAAGGTACAAAATTCCGTGATGTTTTCGCCGATAATGTCAACTAAATGCAAGATATTTTCACGGATATGTATGCTGACCAAAAGAGAAATATTCAGTTGAAGCCTTTTTTTCTTTTCTTCCCCTCTGTTTGACTTGACTTTATTGCCCGTGTATATAATAACGGTCATTAAAGTCAAGTTAAGTGTGGAGTCATATCTTTTTCTTTTGGCAAGCAAAATAGATTAATGATATGATGAGTGTATGATGGACAATTTGCATCGTTTGTAACAAATAACATATTGTTTGTTGATAGGTGTATATGGTGCTTACAAACAATATTATAGCATTTAGTTTTTGGAAGTTTTTGCTCAAAATAGATTATGTATATGGTTAATTATGCCAAGACGTGCGTTTTTTCTATGTGTAATATGTCATTAAATAAATAAAAAGTATTACTTTTGCATATTATATGATAGGTTGATTATAGCAAAGTCATTAACATAGTCGCTTTGCACCTTAAATTGATGTAGTAATGGCAAAGAATACAATGGGAACCAAACTTCCCAGAAAATTGGAACAGAAGATGCAGATTGTGGGTGAGCAGATTAAGTTGGCTCGATTGCGCAGAAATCTGAGTGTGGCTCAGGTGGCTGAACGCGCCACCTGTTCACCGCTTACTGTGTCCAGAATAGAAAAAGGGATTCCTACTGTTGCAATAGGGATCTATCTACGTGTTTTGTACGCATTGCAACTTGACGATGATATTCTATTGCTTGCCAAAGAAGATAAATTGGGAAAGTCTTTACAAGATTTGAGTTTGAAAACAAGAGAACGTGCATCCAAGAAAGAATAATCTATGAAAAAGTTGTATGTATATGCCGATTTCGATTGGCTCAAAGAAGTGGAACTCATTGGCGAATTAGGCTTTGAGTCTCTTCGTGGTGCGGACAGCTATTGTTTTACGTTCAATAATGAATGGTTAAGGCAGCACAGCGATCTGTTTTTGAGTGACGACCTGAATAATTACCCGGGACAACAATATACACAACCGGACAAGGATATATTCGGATGTTTTTCTGATGCTTTGCCGGATCGTTGGGGACGTACTTTGTTGTTGCGTCGTGAGCAATTAGTAGCAGCGGAAGAAAAGCGATCAGTACGGAGATTATCATCTTTCGATTTCTTGACTGGTATCGATGATTTCTCCCGAATGGGTGGATTCCGTTTTAAGGAAACCCCTGATAGTGAATTTATAAATGTAAGTGAATCGTTGAAAATCCCACCTCTGACAGATATTCGGGGATTGATTGCAGCCAGTGCTGAGATTGAGAAAAGCGAAGAAAATAATATGCTCCCCGATAGAAAATGGATTGCACAACTTGTGCAACCTGGAACATCGTTGGGAGGTGCAAGACCTAAAGCCAATGTAATAGACACGGATAAAACTCTATACGTTGCAAAGTTCCCATCACGTAAAGATGATTACGATGCCGGACTTTGGGAACATTTCAGCCACTTGCTTGCTACAAAAGCTGGGATAAATGCGGCGACAACAAAGGTGCTGACAACAGGAGAGAAATACCATACATTGCTCTCGAAGCGTTTTGACAGAACACAAGAAGGCAAGCGGATTCATTTTGCATCAGCAATGACCTTGCTGGGACTGGAAGATGGAGATAATGCAACAACAGGACACGGCTATCTGGATATAGTTGACTTTATCCTTCAGAATTGCACAGACGTAGAGCGCAATTTGCAGGAACTCTATCGCCGTGTAGCGTTCAATATCTGTATAGGCAATAGCGATGACCATTTCCGCAATCATGGTTTTCTTTTGACTGCAAAAGGGTGGATATTGTCTCCAGCTTACGATATGAACCCTACTTTGAGTGAATTTCAAAGCCTGCTTATCTCAGCCACTTCCAATAAGGCGGGTTTAAGCATATTGCTTGATGCCTGCGAGGATTATATGCTTAATCGAAATACTGCAGAGAAGATTATTTCAGAGGTGATTGAAGTTGTGAAAGGATGGTGCGAATTGGCATCACGATTAGGAATTTCCAAGAGAGAGATGGATATGTTTGCCGGAGTGCTGGATGGACGAGTCAGGGAAAGTATAGAAGGCTACAAAACAATTAAAAGACATAAGTAATGATAAAGAAAGAATATACTTTTATAGATTTGTTCGCAGGAGCTGGTGGATTATCCGAAGGATTTATTAAAGCTGGCTTTTCACCAATAGCTCATATTGAAATGAAAAAAGATGCTTGCAATACTCTTAAAACAAGATCGGCATTCCACTATCTGCGAGCAAAAGATAAATTATCTATATACAAGGAGTACCTTAAAAATAAGGTAGAGGGCTCAGACGGCTCTGCTTTATGGAGCCAGGTTCCTCTGGGGATTACTGATGCGGTAATATGTGCAACTATTGGCAAAGACAGCATAAATGATATATTTAATAAAGTTGATAAACTCAAAGGCGATAAAAGCATAGACATCATAATTGGAGGTCCTCCTTGTCAAGCATACTCTGTTGCAGGGCGAGCCCGTATGGGTAAAGCTGTAGAGGATGATCCTCGTAATGAATAGTATAAATATTATGTGCAATTCTTAGATAGATATAAGCCTAAAATGTTTGTTTTTGAAAATGTATTAGGCATTATTACTGCTAAAAGAGGGGAACCTTTTGCGGACTTGAAGAAACTTGTTGATGAGTTGGGATATGACATGGAAGCTAGGGTGCAAATTGCCTCTCAGCATGGTGTACTTCAGAAGCGACAACGGGTCATAATAGTAGGATGGATGAGATCCGAATCCAATAAGTATGGATATCCAGAGCTGACTGTGGAGGAAATGTGTTACTCCGTTATGAAAGATTTATTCGCGGATTTACCTCTACGAAAGGCTGGCGAAGGCAAATTATGTGAGACAATCTCCTACACTAAACCTTTGTCTGAAATGGAATATTTGAAACAATCCGGAATCAGAGGTGTATTAGACTTTACGACACAACATATAGCTCGTCCTACAAATGATAATGATAGAGAAATATATAAGATTGCTGTTGATATGTGGTTTGATGGTAAACGCCGTCTTAATTATGCGGAACTACCATCAAGATTACAAAAGCATAAAAATAAGGAGACATTTCTAAATAGATTTAGTGTAGTTGATCCTGATGGATGTTGCCATACTGTTGTTGCACATATAGCAATGGATGGGCATTATTACATTTACCCGACACCCAATCCTACATTAGAAAATGTCAGATCAATTACTGTGCGAGAAGCGGCCAGATTACAATCATTCCCTGATGATTACTTTTTCGAAGGTAGTCGCACCTCTGCCTTGATGCAGATAGGTAATGCTGTACCAGTTATATTAGCCCAAAGAATTGCTGAATCAATAAAGAAAATGTTATGAACAATAATTTATTAGCCACCATAATAGCATTTTATCTATCGAAGTTTAATGATCTCGCTCTAAAAAAGCTAGGATATAAAACTTATAAGGATGCTTTTATGGAATGTGGTAGGTTAATTGATGTAAAGCCTAACTATATTAAGTTGAGACGTGATGAATTTGATCCTGTGTATAATTGGCGAAAAGGTTGGCGAAATAGACCAATGGCCAAGATGGTATCTAATATAATTATGTTATTCGATGACTTAGCAGAACCTGAAATGTTTGCTATTGTAACAGATATTTTACATCATAAGGATACCAATCAATATGAGCAATTAGTACAATCGATAGAGTGTGCTAGTAAACAAAATGGACGAGCATATATCCATAGAGTTATAACAGGAAAATTAGCGGAGAAGTTTTTTGAAGATGATTTTAAAACAAATCCAACTCTACCCAAAGGGGTACTTAAGGATTGTCGAGATAATGGATGTGGCTATGATTATGAAATATTGAGCCAAGATGGTTCCATATTTTATATAAAGCAGTATTTACAACCGATTGTTACTCAATATCTTGTATGTAATAAATCAGAAATATGGCCTTAATCTTTAATGGTACATTCTGAAGGGCGAATATTTAACGCTTTTATTAATTCTTAACTCTCTTGGAACTTCAATATAGGCTGTTCTTTCACATTCCAGTGCTATCTGCGCTCTATGTTCCACATTAATTGGGGCTCATTATACAAGCCTTCGCAAATATAGTATATTTATAGAATTTAGTGTGGTTTTCTGAAGTAATCTTACCAAAATACTAATGAGCAATCTTGAAATAAGCAGACACCAAACCTACATCGCAAAGTGTTTATATTTTGTGCATACATACACTTTTTTTGAATTATACAAGAAAATCCACGAAAAGGCATTACCTTTGTGACTGAAAAAGCAACTGCGCTAATGACCTGAAGAATAAGAATAAATAACATACGAAACTCCTTCGCTGTCTTATAGGCTTTGGTCTGCCTCGCAGGGATAGTGATGGAGTTTTACTTTTATATACGACCATGGCAAAAAAGGCAAAAACAAAAGATGTAGCAAAGAAGACCATCGAGCAAACTTTGTGGGATTCAGCAAACGAATTACGCGGCAACCTTGATGCTGCCGAATACAAAAGTGTAGTGCTCGGACTTGTATTCTTAAAATACATCAACGACTGCTTCAAAGTTAAGCACGATGAACTTGTAGCAGAGGGTGCCGGCTTTGAGGAAGACCCTGATGAATATATCGGTGACAACATCTTTTTTGTTCCTACAGATGCCCGTTGGGATAAAATCGTCAAGGCTTCGCTTACTGCTGAAATAGGAGTTGTCATTGATACAGCAATGGAAGCGTTGGAGCAGGAGAACAGGCAGCTTAAAAGCATTCTCCCGAAAAACTATGCCCGTCCAGAACTCGACAAACGCCGCTTGGGCAATGTAATTGATATTTTTGAAAACAACCTGCATTTCACAGGAACAGAAGCCCGTGATGTGCTCGGGCGTGTATATGAATACTTCCTTGGAGAGTTTGCGCGTGAAGAAGGAAAGAAAGGCGGTGAGTTCTACACTCCATCATGTGTTGTCCGCACCATTGTTGAGGTTATCCAACCCTACAAAGGAAAAATCTTTGACCCGGCTTGTGGTTCGGGAGGTATGTTTGTACAGAGTAGTAAGTTTATCGAACGTCACCGAGGTAATATCAACCAAATTTCTGTTTACGGGCAGGAACTCAACAGCAACACATGGAAATTGGCACAAATGAATCTTGCCATTTGTGGCATTGAGGCTAACTTTGGCGACAGCTTCGGCGATTCATTCCACGATGACAAACATCCGTTCCTCAAAGCGGATTTCGTCATGGCTAATCCACCGTTCAACATTTCCAAATGGGGCGGCGACCAACTGCGTGACGACCCTCGCTGGCAATATGGCATACCGCCGGAGGGCAACGCCAACTTTGCTTGGATGCAGCATATGCTTTATCACTTGGCGGACAACGGACGCATCGGATTAGTGCTTGCCAACGGCTCGCTTTCCTCACAGCAAGGCACAGAGGGCGAAATCCGCAAAAACATTGTCAATGCAGATTTGGTAGAGGGCATTGTAGCTATGCCGTCGCAGTTGTTTTATAATGTGCAGATACCTTGCTGCCTTTGGTTCTTGACGAAGAAAAAGGCTCAACCGGGCAAGACGCTTTTCATTGACGCTCGCAACATGGGCTATATGAAAGACCGTACGCACCGTGAGCTTTCGTGCGGTGAAGAGACCGAAGACCACGGAAACGACATCGGGCGTATTGCCGAAACCTTTGAGCAGTTCCGTGCAGGAACGCTGGAAACGGAAAAAGGCTTCTCCGCAATCGCAACCATTGAGGATATAGAAAAGCAAGACTTTATCCTTACCCCCGGTCGTTACGTCGGCATTGCGGAAGTGGAGGATGACGGTGAGCCATTCCAAGAGAAGATGGAGAGGCTTACTTCCGAACTATCGGATTTGTTTGCCCAATCACATACGCTTGAAGATGAAATCCGTAAGCAGTTGGCAAGCATTGGTTTTACCGTTAAGTAAAAAACTTCTACTCTTCGTTATGCTCACCCATAAATAACGAAGATATGAAAGAAAAATTAATCCAAGAAATCAGCACCGCAATGGCAGAAGTGTTAAGTTTTGAACAAGTAGCTCACCTTAATAGCGTATTGCTTCAGGTTGTAAGCCAGTACACTATTACCGAGGACGGTGAAACATTGCATGAAAATGCAGTGTCGAATGACCGTCTGCTTGACATCTTCTTGTCTGCAAAACAAGTGGAGGGCTGCACCACTCCGACTATCAAATACTATGGCTCGACCATTCGGCAGTTGTTCAAAAAGATGCCTAAAAAAGTCACCGACTACACCACCGAGGACATCAGAGCCTATCTTGCTGTGTTCCAGCGGAAGAACAAGTCAAGCCGTGTAACTATCGACAACATCCGCCGGATATTTTCTTCATTCTTTGCTTGGCTTGAAGAAGAAGATTACATCATCAAAAGCCCTGTCCGCAGAATACACAAGGTTAAGACTGGAACACAAGTAAAAGAGGTATTGAGTGATGAGAATATCGAACAGCTTCGTGACAGTTGCACCGAAATCCGCGACCTTGCCATCATTGACATATTGGCTTCCACAGGTATGCGTGTGGGCGAATTGGTAAAACTAAATCGAGAGGACATCAACTTCAACGAGCGTGAATGTATCGTTTTTGGCAAGGGGAACAAGGAACGTATCGTTTACTTTAATGCCCGGGCAAAGATACATCTGCAACAATACTTGGCTTCTCGCAAAGACCGAAATAAGGCTCTTTTTGTTTCATTGGCTAAGCCGCACAAGCGCTTGGGTATTTCGGGCGTGGAAACACGGCTGCGCAAACTTGGCCGTTCGGCTAAAATTGTACGTGTTCATCCTCATAAGTTTCGGCGTACATTGGCTACAATGGCTATCGATAAGGGTATGCCAGTTGAACAAGTGCAACGATTGCTTGGTCATGTCAAGATTGACACTACCATGCACTATGCTATGGTTAATCAAAGCAACGTGAAACTCTCACACCGTAAATTCATAAATTAATGTGGTATTGTTCGACATACGGCAGAAGAACATCATTTCCCAAAAATAAGCGTGGAAATGATAATTTAGAGCAGCAGGCACAGGCGTTGTTCAAGTCGTGGTTTGTGGATTTCGAGCCATTCAAGGACGGCGAATTTGTGGATTCGGAACTTGGAATGATACCAAAAGGTTGGAGGGTTGTTTGCTTGGGCGAAGTTACGAAACAAGTTACTGAGAAAGTTGGTAATCGAGAAGATGTAACCGTTCTTTCTCCTGTAAATTCAGGTGAATTGGTTCTATCAGAGGAATATTTCACAAAGCAAGTGTTTAGCAAAAACTTGTCGAAATATTTGATAGTTAATCCGTTGTCGTTTGCCTATAATCCAGCTCGTATCAACATCGGTTCTATTGGATTAAACGAATATGATTTTGTCGGCTGCGTTAGCCCGGTTTATGTTGTCTTTAAGTGTGAACCGAATTACCACTATTTCTTTGACTTTTATAAAAGGACTGCGGTATTTAAAGATGAGGTCGCATTAAGAGCTATTGGCGGTGTTAGACAATCATTGGGATATGACGATTTCTCTTTGATTAAAACAATATATCCAACACCTGATGTTGTAGCCGAATTTAATAACCTCTATCTGAAAATGAAGGAGGTTATAACGCGGAATGACATTCAAAATAACAAATTGACCACTTTGCGAGATTCACTTCTCCCAAAGCTGATGTCAGGTGAACTAAAAATCAATAATTTTAACCGCTAAATTCTCATTTATGGAACACTTTGAGGAATTATATAATACAGGATGGAGCGATTGGAAATCTTTTCCAGACCCAAGAAAGGGAGAATACTTATACGCTCCATTAGGAAGTGGTGTATATCAGCTTAGGAACAAGAAAACTGATGAGTTCGTTTTATATGGCACTAGTAAGAACCTTGCATATAGAATGACATCGCTATTGCCTAAGCCGTTTGGAACAGGAACACGTAACAATGAAGACAAACGAAATTATGTTCTAAATAACCTACAAAATATAGAGTACCGAACAATATCGTTTATTGATAATAACGATGCAAAACTCTTTGAATACTATATCAAGTCTGTTGAACAGTACCTTTTTAATACATAAGTAAAGTCATTTATTATGGAACAATGGAAACAAGATAGGCTTATAGATATTTTAGATACATTGATTGATTATCGAGGTAAAACGCCCAATAAAGTTGAGTGTGGCATTCCTTTAATTACAGCTAAAATAGTTAAGAATGGAAGAATAGAAACTCCTACAGAATTTCTTACGGTAGAAGATTATAAAGATTGGATGGTCAGAGGGTATCCGCAGATGGGAGATGTTGTCATTACTACAGAAGCACCATTAGGTGAGGTCGCACAATTAAGGGATGATAAAATAGCTTTAGCGCAAAGGATTGTCTGTTTACGAGGAAAAGAAGGTGTTTTGGATAATACATACCTTAAATATTTCCTTATGTCAAATATAGGACAATATAGACTAAAGGCAAGGGAAACGGGCACTACGGTAACGGGAATTAAACAGTCGGAACTTAAAGAAGTTCTAATTGATTACCCTAATTATGAACTTCAACAAAAAATAGCTTCTATCCTTTCCTCCTTTGATTCCAAAATCGAGCTGAACCGCCGGATAAATGATAATTTAGAGCAACAGGCACAGGCGTTGTTCAAGTCTTGGTTCGTGAACAATCCCAATCCGAATTGGCGTGAAGCAACATTATCAGAAGTCGCTCATTTCATAGGTGGGTATTCCTATAATGGTGAAGAACTGACCGATAGTTCCAATGTTGCAATGGCTACGATAAAGAACTTTGGCCGTAATGGAGGATTCAAAGTTGATGGTTTCAAGGACATCACTCCGTTAGGGAAACTTAAAGAATGCCATTATGCTAATATGTTCGATATTTTGGTTGCACATACTGATTTGACACAAAATGCAGATGTGATAGGAAATGCAGAGCTATTGCTTACCAAAGGAAACTATGAAAGCATTATTTTTTCGATGGATTTGGTTAAAGTGTTGCCTAACAACAGTTTCCCATATAAGTTCTTACTTGCAGCAATGCTCAAAAGCAAGGTATTCAAGGGACATTGCCTTGGATATGTAAATGGAACTACCGTTCTTCACCTAAGCAAAAAAGCATTACCCGAATTTGAGATAAAGATACCATCTGAATCTGAAGCAAATATGATGAATGACACTCTTGCCTCTTTGTATAAACGGATGGCAGAAGTGTTGCAAGAAAACGACAGACTTACTCGTCTGCGCGACACGCTTCTCCCAAAGTTGATATCGGGCGAACTTAAAATTAACGATTTGAACTGCTAAATTCTCATTTATGGAACAGTGGAATATTATAAAAGCATATGATTATTGCTATAATGTGACAGATGGTACGCATGATAGCCCCAAGCAAACAGAGTTTGGAAAATATCTTATTACATCAAAACATATTAAGGATAATCGCATTGATTTTGAAAGTGCTTATAAAATATCAGAAGATGATTATAATAAGATTATTACTCGGAGTAAAGTTGATCAATGGGATATTATTATAAGTATGATTGGTGCTTATTGTGGTTTTTGTTGTATTGAGTCTTCCAAACAAACAGATTATGCTATTAAAAATGTAGGACTTCTTAAAGTAGGCAATGAACTTAAATGTAAATGGTTATATTATTATTTAACCTCACCGCATGGAAAGCAGCAGCTTTCTAAATTACGAAGTGGCTCATCACAACCATATATTTCATTGGGAGCATTAAGGAATTTAGACATACCTGTTCCTAATGAAAATACAATGAGTGATATTGTATCTGTTCTTTCATCCCTCGACTCCAAAATCGAACTAAACCGCCGGATAAATGATAATTTAATGCCAATCTATTATGCCTAAGACGTATCATTTCACAGAAGATTCATACGAACAAACGATAATCTCATTGTTCAAGGATATGGGCTATGAATACCATTATGGCCCGGAACTTGACGCAGATACAAGTAGGGAACTCACAGATGCCACCATACCGGGAGCACTGCGCAAGGCTATATTGGCTATAAATGGAGCGGACAAAGTCGCTGCCGTTGATGAAGCCATCCGCAAAATCAGAGAACTATTCAGCCAACCATTAGTAAGTGCAAACATAACCCTTACCGATTGGCTGCAGAATGGGTTGGATGTAACTTTCAAAACCGCTCAAGGCACACTGCGTAGCGACCATATCAAGATAATCGACATCGACAATATAGGAAACAACTCTTTCGTGGTTGCCAATCAATGGACTGTCGTAAACGGTAAATCCACTAAACGCGCTGACATAGTGGTGTTCATCAACGGTCTGCCAATCTCTGTTGTTGAGTTGAAATCTCCTTCTCGTGAAGTGACGAACTCGGAAGAAGCCCACCAACAGCTGCAGAACTATATGCGCATTGTTCCGCAACTTTTCACTGCTTGCCAAATGCTCGTGATAAGCGATATGGCAGACACACGAGTAGGCACGATTACTGCACCGCTCGACCGATATATGGAGTGGAAAACCACGGATGGAAGCTATGAAAGCACGGCGTTTGCCGACTTTGAAACATTCTTCAACGGCATATTTGAGAAACATCGGGTCATTGATATAATTGCAAACTTTACCCTTACAATGGGTGGCGACAAGAAGATACGCATACTCGCTGGCTACCACCAGTATTTCGCCGTGAAGAAAGCCCTTGAATGTACCAAACAAGCCCTGCAACGCAATGATGGGAAAATCGGCGTATTCTGGCACACACAAGGTTCGGGCAAGAGCCTTTCGATGGTGTTCTATGCCCACCAACTCTTGAAAAATCTGCTTAGTGCAACCTTGCTTGTGCTAACCGACCGTCTTGACTTGAACGACCAACTGCACAGCACTTTTGCATCGTGCAGCGACTATCTGCGCCAAAAACCAATCAAAGCTACTGATGGCGAAAACCTCTATGAATTGCTCGAAAAGCGCAAGAGCCACGGGATAATTTTTGCCAATATCCAAAAGTTCAAAGACCGTGACAAACTCATCACCAGCCGTTCAGATGTTATAGTGATTAGCGACGAAGCCCATCGCACACAATCAAACACCAAGACAAAGATTGATACACAAACCGGAGAACTAAAACTTGGCTTTGCGGCTATTGTGCGCAAGCTCCTGCCCAATGCGGCATTTATTGGCTTCACCGGCACGCCTATCGAACAAGACGAAAACGACACGAGAGAGGTATTCGGCAACTATATTGACATCTACGACATGACCCAAGCCGTGGAAGATGGCACTACCGTGCCTGTCTATTATGAAAGTCGTTTAGTGAAATTGGATTTGGACGAGGATACACTCAAATTGCTGGATGCCGAGTATGACAAACTGGCGGAAGAAGGTGCTGACGAACAGGACATCAAGCGTTCAAAGAGTGAAAATGCACGGCTTCGCGCCTTGCTTTCGGCACCGCAAACCATCGACACACTTTGCAAGGACATCATAGAGCACTATGAAAACAACCGTGCTGACTTGCTCACAGGCAAAGCCATGATAGTGGCGATAGACCGTGCCACTGGCATTGATATATACAAGAAGCTGATGGAGCTTCGTCCGCAGTGGAAAGATATTGTCGGCGTTGTAATGACGCAGGGCAATCAAGACCCTGTGGAATGGAACGACATTATCGGCTCTGCCGCACATAAAGAAGAATTGGCTCGCCAGTTCAAAGACAACAATTCACCGCTAAAAATCGCTATCGTTGTAGATATGTGGCTCACAGGTTTTGATGTTCCATCGCTTGCCACAATGTATGTTTATAAGCCGATGAAAGGGCACAACCTTATGCAGGCTATCGCCCGTGTAAACCGTGTGTTCCCCGAAAAGAGCGGAGGTTTGGTAGTGGACTACATCGGCATTGCCAAGGCTCTCAAAAAGGCCATGCACGACTATACAGGGCGTGATAAGAAAAACTACGGCGACCCGAACATCAAGACAACCGCCTATCAACAGTTCGTTGCCGCACTCAAGCGTTGCAGGGAATGTATGAACGATTACGATTATTCCGCTTTTTCCGATTGTTCCAATCTGCAACGTGCCAACCTTATTAGAGGTGGTGTGAACGTATTGCTTGATAAAGATAACCTTGTTTCCTCCGAACCTACCACTCAAACTGATGAGAATGGGAACATAATTTTTGTGGATGCCGTTCCTGCCGAGGCGAAAAAAGTCTTTATGGAAGAAAGCAAACGCTTGTCACAGGCAGCTTCGCTTTGCCGCAGTTTGCTCACTCCTGCAGAACGTTTTGAGGAAGCGTATTTTGAAGCTGTGCGGACATTGCTTTTGCGCCTTTCGGAAAACAATAAAATTACCCGGAAAATTATAGACGAGCGAATCACACAACTGCTGAAAGTGGCAATAAAGGCAGAGGGCATTGTGGAAATTCTCAATACAAAAGGCTCGGAATTTTCACTCTTTGATGAGAATTTCTTGAAAGAGATAGCCGAGATGAAAGAGAATAATTTCGCTCTCGAATTGCTCAAACGGCTGCTTGAAGAACACATCAAGAAATATGCTAAAAAAAGAATGGTTGAAGCCGAGAAATTCAGTGAAATGCTTGATGCACGGCTTGCTGAATACCTCCGTGGGCTTATCTCCAACGAGGAAGTGATTAAGGAACTTCTTAAAATGGCGCAAGAATTGAAAGCCAATGCGGAACAAGCATCTGAATTGGGACTGACCGAAGAAGAACAGGCTTTCTATGATGCTTTGACAAAGCCGCAAGCTGTAAGAGATTTTTACGAAAACAGCCAACTTGTTGCTATGGCAAAAGAGCTGACGGAAGCCCTACGCAGTAGCAAGACCATTGATTGGCGACAGAAAGAATCAGCCCGTGCCAAGATGCGCTCTATGGTGAAGCGATTGTTGAAAAAGTACAAATACCCACCAGAGGAACAAGAGGCTGCTCTCGAAACCGTTATCCGGCAATGTGAACTTTATGCGGATTCGGATAACGAAAGTTAGCTATAAAGTTTCATATCCTATCTGGTTATCATTTTTTGATTATATTTATTTGTACGCAAAAATATATTATGAGTAGAGGATTACCTTTAAATGTTAAATTATGTTTGGATAAAGCATTGGATTCTGCTTTGTTGTCAGTTGAAACATATAATAAACCTGCTGTGAAATTTAAATCAGGTGGGTACATTGTTTTAATGTGTATCGCATGGACATCATTGTTTCATGCAATATTTTTCAAAAGGGGGATAAAACCATTTTATCGAGAAAAAAATAAAGTACGATTTAAAAGAGTTGATGGAGAAATTCAATTTTGGGAGTTAGCCACATGTGTAAAAGAATACTTCAAAGGAGAAGATTGTGCAATAAGGAAAAACATCGAACTCTTTATTCCATTAAGAAATAAATTGGAGCATAAATTCTTACCAGAATTAGATGCTAATATTTTCGCAGAGTGCCAAGCTCTATTGCTAAATTTTGATAAGATTGTAGAGAAAGAGTTTGGTGAAGATTATTGCCTAAGAGAGTCTTTGTCCTTTGCATTGCAACTATTTCCCTCTTCGAGAACTCTTGCAATGGGGATAAAAATGAGCAAAGATGCTCAAAAAATTACTCGATTTATTGATAAATATAGAGCGTCAATAAGTACAGATATTATGCAGAGCGGAGAGTATTCTTTTAAAGCATTCTTGATTCAAGTTGCTAACCATAAGTCAGTAGATGCTCTTCCTGTTCAGTTCTTCCCATATGATAAACTGACAGATGATGAAAAAAAGAAAGTTGAAAGAATCGCAGGACTAATCAAGGAAAAGCATATTCCAGTTGTAAATAAAGGGACATTAAAACCTGCCACCGTAATACAACAAGTTCAGGAACGGTTAGGTAACCCTAAGATTATAAGAGGGAAAAAACAAGTTAATAAATTTAATTCCGATACTCATACGAGGTGTTGGAAAAAATATGAAGTTCGTCCAGAAAGGAATTCAGATAACCCTGAAAAAACAAAGCCAGAATACTGTTTATATGATGAACCTAATAATAGTTATCTATATACAGAAAAATGGGTTGAGTTTTTAGTTAAAAAGATGCAAGACGATGATGAATATCAGTCTTTATTCAAGTAATTAAAGGGGAGAGGATAGACACTATCCCCTTTAATTGTTTAGTTGACTATTTTACATTATGGCTTTTATTTTCTCATCGAAAAACCTCTTTTCGGCTGTTGGTCATAATTCCCTTCCACCACATTGTCAACTTCCCGTCTGGCTTTGATTTGTTCCCGATTGTCAAACCCGCCCTTTTGCTTGGCGGTGAAATACAGGAAATCTCTGGCAGCCCGGAGTGATTGTCTGTCCTCCCCGAACAGGTTAAGGGCACTCTTGATGTCCGACACCTGTTCCGTATCAAAACGGGACTTGTAATAATCACGGGCAAAACGGACGACACAGTAAACAGCCTTGCGGAAGATGTCGTTTGTTTTGAGCAGCAGGAAACTGAGGCAGTCGATGATATGGCTTTGCCATGCAATCCGGTTTTTCAACCTTGTGGTCTCCTGCGTATGTTCCGCTTCCTTGCGGCTCAACTCTGATTGATGCCTACTTTCCAGTTTCATCAGTTCCCGATGGTGGTCACTCTGTATGGTTTGGATTTTATCCTGTAACCGCTCAATGGTTTCCTCGTGCGTGGAAATCTCATTGCGCAAATCCTCTATTTCATTTCTCAGGGCTTTCGATTTCCCGGTAGCCCAGCCGACAGCGGCATTCAGAAGTTCGCTCCCTTTTTCCCTGTTTAGCTTGGAGCGTTTTTCGCTGATAGCCCGGTCAAGGTCTTCGCTCTGTCGTTCTTTCTCATTTGCTTTTTCGATAAGGGCGTTGGTAATGCTTTCAGTTTCTTGCATCTTTTGATTAGCCATTTCCAACTGATATTCCCGGTATTGCCTTGTGGCATCAAGCCGCTTCATTTCCTCCTTCTGTTTCTCAATGATAAAGTCGTTACGTTCCAAATGTTCCCTAGCTGTAACAGCCTTTGACTGTCCACGTTCCATCATGAGAATATCGGATGCCAAGCTCTGCATTTCGGTCATATCCTCGTCATTGAGCTTGCGGCTCTTGCCTGTGTCATGGTTCATCCAGTCGAACACGATATGCGCATGGTAATTTGGCTTGAACCATTTTTCGCCCACCTTGAAACTTTCTTTGTCTTCTTGGGTGGGTTGTCCGCCCAGCCAATGCCCCTCGTCCTTGTGCAGGAAGATTTGGAGCGGTGTGATGCCCCAGCGTCTTTGGCATTCCTCGCCAAATTTTTGTACGTCTGCCAGTGTCGTGTCCGGTCGGATGAGCAACACACCCTCACGGATTGGTGAGCATCCCGCCACCTTGATTATCTTTCCGTTCTTTCCCTTGCGTTCACGCTCCTTTTCCTGCATGGCACGACCTGTCTTTTCCTTGACCATCCGCTTGATGTAGTCATAGTGCGCCTGCAGGTCGG
>OGOA01000893.1_pt1 | contig 17246 bp, 11 predicted proteins | sample 1573621 | NCBI WGS metagenome assembly OGOA01 (sample SAMEA2581917, study PRJEB24529) | metagenome | biome: Human gut stool | place: China | collected 2011
AAAATCGCCGACTTTCAAATCACATTGCTGGGCAACCATATGAGTTAATAAAGAATAGCTTGCGATATTAAAAGGAACACCCAAGAAAATGTCGCAGCTTCTTTGATAAAGCTGACAGGACAGGCGCCCTTGAGCAACGTAAAACTGGAAAAACATATGACACGGAGGCAAATGCATTTTAGGCACTTCTCCCACGTTCCAGGCACTAACGACTAGTCTCCTGGAGTCCGGATTAGTCTTGATTTGCTGGATGACATTTGCAATTTGGTCCACTGTTTTACCGTCGGCTGTCGGCCAGGATCTCCATTGGACTCCGTAGACTGGCCCTAACTCACCGTTTTCATCTGCCCACTCATCCCAGACGTGGCTGTTTAAATCATGAATGTTGTTGGACTTGCGCTGCCAGATCCACAGCATCTCATCTGTGGCGGATTTTAATGCCGTCCGGCGCAAGGTCAGGATCGGGAACTCCTTCGACAGATCGTACCGGTTCACTACTCCGAATTTCTTAATAGTGTAGGCAGGGGTACCATCCGGCCAGTGGGGGCGCACTTTCTCGCCCTCCGTGCTGGTACCGTTGGTTAAAATGTCATTGCACATATCGATAAAAATATGATCCGCTAAACTCATGTTATCTCCTTATTCTATCTTCTAATATATAACCGATTTCTCCGTGCTTCGCACTCTCGAAATCGTCCCCCCTTCGTATTCCGGACTATCGTCCTACATACTCAGGGTTGTTTGTGCCTATGGATGCACTTATATCTCCCACTTGTCACATAGGGAATTGATCTGGTCCGCGAACTTCGCCATATCCTTGTTGGTCATGACGCCCTCGCTCTTCGTAACCAGTGCCAGTAAGCGTCTCGCAGAGGCAAGCAGTCGTTCGAAGACTCCGGTAGCAGGCTTCGTCTTTTTCTGCACGGCAACAGGTGCTGCCTCATAGGTGAACTTATTGCCTGCCAGATCGAACTCCGTACCGCTGTAAGGAGCGTAGGCTCTCTGCCCGTACTCGATCTTCAGGCACTCAGCAAATCCGGTACATACGCTGTCCTCTCCATGTACCACGAACACCTTCTTCGGTTTTTCTTCAAAGGCCCGGATCCAGTCGATCAGGCCTTCCTTATCCGCATGACCGCTCAGTCCCGTCATTTTCCGGATCTCGGCGCGCACTGAAACCGTCTCACCGAACAGCTTCACCTCATCAGCACCCTCTACCAGTGCCCGGCCCAGTGTTCCCACCGACTGATAGCCGACGAACAGGATCGTACACTCCGGTCTCCACAGATTATGCTTCAGATGATGCCGGATACGTCCTGCGTCACACATACCGGATGCGGAGATAATGACCTTGGGTGTCTCGTCGAAGTTGATGGCTTTGGATTCCTCACTGGTGATGGACAGCTTTAATCCCGAAAAAGCAATGGGATTAATGCCTTCTTTTACGAATTCCATGGCCTCATCATCGAAGCATTCCCACCTGTTCTCCTGGAATACGCCGGTAGCCTCTACCGCCATGGGACTGTCCACATACACCGGGAAATCTTCATGACCCTTTACCAGGCGCCCTACCTTGATCTTCCGCAGGAAATACAGGATCTCCTGGGTACGGCCCACAGCAAAAGACGGGATCACCACGTTACCACCCCGGTCTAAGGTCTCCTGCAGCACCTTGGTCAGTTCTGCCACATAATCCAGCTTATCCTTCGGATGCAGTCTGTCACCGTAGGTAGACTCCATCACGACATAATCCGCTTCCTTCGTAGGTGTCGGATCCTTAAGTAACGGCTGGTGCTTGTTGCCGATATCGCCGGAAAATACGATTTTTTTCGTATTGCCGTCCTCCGTCAGCCAGACTTCGATGCTGGCGGAACCCAGCAGATGTCCGATATCCGTAAAACGGATTTTTACTCCCTCGCATACTTCCACGATCGTATTGTAATGACAGGGAACGAACCGGCGGATCACACCATCTGCATCCTCCATGGTATACAGCGGCTCCACCACTGCATTATTCGCAGAACGTTTTGCCTTACGATTCTTCCATTCCGCTTCGGCACTCTGGATATGTGCACAGTCACGCAGCATAATGCTACACAGATCCGCTGTAGCATCCGTGGAATAGATCTGTCCTCTGAAGCCTCTGGCATACAGAAGCGGTAGAAGCCCCGAATGATCCACATGAGCATGAGTCAGGAATACATAATCAATCATGGATTCCGCCACCGGCAGCGGCACATTTTCAAATACATTGACACCCTGCTCCATACCGTAGTCCACTAAAATATGTTTCCCGGCAACCTCCAGATAATGACAGCTTCCGGTTACTTCATGGTCTGCCCCCACAAACACAAGTTTCATAGCTCTACCTCCGTTTTTGTAATGTTATTTCAAAGCATTGGCTGTTTCATAGAACTGATAATAGATCCCTTTTTGTTCCATGAGCTGGTCGTGATTGCCTTCCTCCACAATGCCGTCATCCGTCAGCACCAGGATCCTGTCGGAATTGCGGATACTGGAAAGTCTGTGGGCGATAGTCAGAGTAGTACGCCCCTCCGACAATTCTCCCAGAGATTTTGCCACGGCGAACTCACTCTCATTGTCCAGTGCGGAAGTGGCCTCATCCAGAATGATGATGGGCGGATTTTTCAGAAATACTCTGGCAATACTGATCCGCTGTTTCTGTCCGCCGGACAGCTTTACACCCCGTTCTCCCACATAAGTATCATAACCGTCCTTCAGTCCCATGATGAATTCATGAGCCCCGGCACGCTTTGCCGCATTGATCACATCTTCTTTCGAAGCCCCGGGACGTCCATAAGCGATATTTTCATAGATCGTACCGGAGAAAAGATACACATCCTGCTGTACGATACCGATATTGCCCCGCAGACTCTTTAACGTAAAATGCTTAATGTCCTGGCCGTCCAACAGGATCCTGCCTTCTGAGACATCATAAAATCTCGGGATCAGATTGCACAGCGTTGTCTTACCACCACCGGAAGGACCGACGATGGCCACCTTTTCTCCCGCGTGGATCTGCAGGTTCAGATCAGTGAATACCTTGTTATGGTCATCCGGATATTCAAAGCTTACTTTTTCAAAAGAGATTTCTCCCTTCGGGTCCTTCAGTTCTATGGCATCTGGCTCATCGAAGATCTCGATATCCGCATCCACGATCTGTAAAAAGCGCTCGATACCGGTCATGCCCCGCTGGAACTGTTCGGCAAATTCGATGATACGCCGGATTGTTGCGATCAGGGTGGATACATACAGCATATATGCCACCAGGTCACCAGCGGCGATCCGTCCGTTTACCATAAAAATACCGCCTGCCACCAATACCACCAGATACATCAATCCGTCAAACAGCTTCACTGTGGTATTGAATGCCGCCATGTAACGGTAGGTCAGCTTCTTAATATCCAGAAAAGTGCCGTTATCTTTCTCAAACTTGACATTTTCCACCTCTTCATTGGTAAATGCCTTGACCACCTTATGGCCCAGCAGACTGTCCTCGATCCGGGCGTTCAGCTCTCCGATCTGGTTACGCTGCTTGCGAAAGGCACTTCGCATCCGGAAATTCAGGATCATGCACACACCGCACATCAGCGGCACGCACAGAAAGATCATCAATGTCAGCGGCAGATTGATATTTGCCAGAATGATAAAAGAGATTACGGTCTTGATTCCGGCGATGAAAAATTCTTCTGGGCAATGATGGGCGAATTCCGTCACATCAAACAGATCATTGGTGATCCGCCCCATGATCTGACCGACTTTGGTATTGTTATAATAAGTATTGGACAGCTTCTGCAAATGGTTGTATGCATCTCTGCGCATGTCCGTCTCGATCTTCGCGCCCATGACGTGTCCCATATCGGACATATAGTAACTGGCGATGCAATCCACGATACGAAGTCCGAAATACAGAACTCCCAGTAAAAGTATGGTCTTCACCGACAGGGACGCAAGATCCCGCAGCCCTTCATTGGTAATGTAGCGCATAATTAACGGCAACACCAGTTCACAGACCGTGGTCAGTGCTGCACAGAACAGATCCATCCACAAGGTAAAACGGTATTTTTTAAAATAAGGTGCAAACCTGCGAAACAATTCGCGGGTGGAATATTGCTTGTTATCCATTGTTGTGTTCCTTTATTTTGGTTTCAGAGCTATAGGTATTGTCCTTCTCCCACATAGAAGCGTACTTTTCCTTTTTGCTCATTTTTCTGGTCATAAAGTGTTTTGTCCGCAGCCGACAGGAAATCCCACACTCGGTTTGGTTCCTTCGGAATAGCACAGACACCACCCACGGAAATCGTAAGCCAGGGTTCCACAGAAGAGTCTTCATTGGGAATCTCACATTCCCGGATGCCCATACATAGCTGTCTTGCATGCTCCTCTGCATACTCCCTGTCACGTCCCGTCATGACCACCAGGAATTCATCTCCGCCGTAACGCGCCACATAGTCCTCCGGAAAACATTTTTTCAGAGTATCCGCTACCGCGCAGATTCCTTCATCTCCCCTTCCATGTCCATAGCGATCATTCAACTGTTTGAAATGATCAATATCCAGGAACAGAATGCCCAGTTCCTTCTCATTCAGAAGACAGTCTTCAAACACATCCTCCAGATAACGATTCAGGCTTCTCTTATTATAGAGTCCTGTCAGCTCGTCATGGTCTGCCTGATACAACAGCCGGTTTCTCTTACGTTCCTGTTCCTTCTGCTCCTCTTCTGCCGCCTGTAATCGCTTTCTAAGCTCCATCATATACATGACCTGACTGTTTTCTGTCAGCTCCCAGCTGTCTTTCAAGTGGAAGAAGGTGTCTGCGCTCTGTTTGAATTCTTCCGGAGTCATTCTGGAACTGCAATAACGCATCCGCAAAGACAATAGCTGCAATAGCAGACTCTTGTTCTGTTCAATGGCAGCCTTTGGTTCCAGACAGTTCAATACTTCCTCTATCTGTTCCGGTTTGCCTATCTTTTCCACATATTGCAGCAGATTCTGAATACTGTCGTATTCGGAAGAGACCTGTGTCATATCCTCTAATGCCATTATCGCTTTACGTACATGCTCTTCTGCCTTCTTCCGGTCTCCGTTTCGCTCCGCCAGATGAGCCAGAAATACATTGACACCCAGCCTTGTCTCACGTATAACCTCCTCGCTCTGCCCGGTCTCTTCCAGTTTACACAGTACCTTTTCCGCCTCGTCATCCATATGCAGATGCAGCAGGCAGCATCCGTACTCTGCCAGCATTTTCCGGAAATTGATCCTGCTGTATGTACTGTTGTCATCCGCCTGTTCAAATTCGCGGATACATTCCGCATGGCACTGCACAGCTCTTTCATAAGCTCCTATGAGATAATACGCACCCGACATATTGCTCAGTACAATACTGTGCACCATCTTATCATCGTATTTTTCCGTATAATCCAATGCTTTATCGTACTGTTCCATGGCCAGCGACAGGTTGTTCTGCATATGTGCCACAATACCGATCATATTGTACACTCTGGCTACATGATGCTCCTGATCCGTTCCCAGAAGACACCTGACGCTCTCATCCAGATAATGCAGGCAGCCCTCCTGATTCCCTGTTGTCAGTTGATAAAAGGCAGCAAAATAGCAGATCCATCCGTGGATTCCCTTATCATCCTGTTCTGTCACAGAGGTAAGTGCCTGTTCCAGAGTCTCCCAGGTAAAAGGAATTCCGTCTGCCATCTGCTGATTCAGGCGTTCTGCTGTCTCTAACATTTGCTGTCTCGTTGCACTCATATCTATATCCATACCGTCCTGTTATTCTATGTCAATTCCGCAAATCACGGTTCGCCGGTTCCTATGCCCAGCCCGGTGGGCATAATCTATATTACTTATTATTGTATTATTTTATATCGCAGTACGCAAGTTTTTTTCCTGAATAAAATGTTTCCCAATTTCCCGCAAAAATGTTAAAATGGAGTTATATTTCGTAAGCTAGTACAAAAAGGCATGGTTATTTCTATGGAAAATATAACAGTTAATAAAGAGTTTCATGAACTGCATTTTGACAGCATCCAGGCTTTACGCGGTCTGGCTGCTCTTTTTGTGGTATTTCAGCATGTCCGTTTTCTGAACTTTGGAGCTTTCGGTGTGGACATCTTTTTTTGTATCAGCGGATTCATGATCATGTTTACCACGGAAAAAAGTACCAAATATTTCTTCCGCAAACGCCTGGTCCGGATTCTTCCGCTTTACTACCTGATGACACTGGGCACCTATCTGTCGCTGTTGTTGTTTCCTTCCATGTTCCAACAGACCAGACACGATTTTTCCTATCTTGTCAAAAGTCTGCTGTTTATTCCTTTTGATATCGGCAGCGGAGCGATCCAGCCTTTGGTACGGATCGGCTGGACCATTAACTGTGAAATGCTGTTCTATCTGCTGTTTTTCATTGCCTTTCACATCAGCATGAAATACCGCGGTCTGATCTGCAGCGCATTTCTGGCGATTCTGGTGGGAATGGTACAGATATTTGCTCCGGCGATCTCATCCTGGCAGTCTCCGATAGGTAATGTACTTTCTCCTTTCCTCATTTTTTACGGAGATCCTGTCATGCTGGAATTTCTCTTCGGAATTCTGGCTTACTATCTGCTGCGGTATTTGTATCGCAGGCATACCCTTCATCCGGTTTCGCGGACAGTAAGCCTCATATCCGCGGTATGTATCCCGGTAATCTTTTGTCTGCTTGCTTACTTTACGCCCCGGATCAATGTGATTGGGTTCCTCAGGCTTCCCCAGTGGGGGCTCCCGGCTCTGCTATTGTTAATCCTTGCTTTTCTCGCAGGCCTGCAGCTTTCCATGCCCCGCTTTTTTGTGCAGTTGGGAAATATCAGCTATTCCCTGTATCTGGTACACTACTATCCGGTTATGTTTCTGGACCGTGTGGTATTTGACTTTTCCACCCTATCCGTATTGTCTGTTGTCGGACTGATCGTAAGCGTTGTAATAAGCATTGTTCTGGCTTATCTGTGCTGGATCCTGATAGAGCGGAAATTCACCGGATGGCTGCGTAGAATACTGCTGCGTTAATTGTATATGCAATTTACAAAAAAGATGCACACTTTTTTTATTGACATTTCCGGAGCCCTATAGTATATTATAACTTGTCCGTAAGATATGCGCGAGTGGCTCAGCGGTGGAGCACCTCCTTGCCAAGGAGGGGGTCGCGGGTTCGATCCCCGTCTCGCGCTCTCATGAAAAAAAGAACGATACCAAATCGGTATCGTTCTTTTTTTCGAGCCCTGCCAGGGCTCGAAAGTTCGATGTCTACGCTCCGCTCCGGTCCGCGCAGTCCGAGGTCCCCCGGACCTCGTGCGCCGTCTCGCGCTTCTTTTATTTGCAGCGGAAGCCTTGATTTTACAGGGTTTCCGCTCTTTTTGTGTCTGCATGAAATTGTAGACAGCTGGTTCTACAACGAATGTGGTTAAAACTAAAAAAGCCACCACAAAATGGTGACTCAATAACATAAGCAAGAAACCATCCGGCAGGCGTCGCCTCTCCTGCATCTCTTTTGACCCATAGGGTGCGTGGTTGCAACGAAATTTACCACCTCGGATAGTTCCTCTCTTATTGTATATAGATTATACCCTGTTTATTCCCTACTGTAAAGAATTTCTTTATTTCGCAAGTAATTCTGCAATCTTCTCTCACTAATTTTCCAGCATGAAATCACAGAATTTTTATATCCATGTTCATCCCCCGAAGTACATAATCTTAATACAATCTGTAAAAATCCTTCTTCCGTTTGTATTCTTTTAATAATCAGTCCCGTATATGCATGCTTATCCCTAATAATATAATCCGGGGTACTTATTGCCTCCTGTATATTTTTCAATACTTTATTGTATGCCTCTGGATGTCTGTCCTTAATATGTTGAATCTGATTGTCTGTGTGATAATAACCTCTTCGGTAATAATATCCTCTGTTATACATTTATATATTTTTTGATTTATTTTTCCTATGCTATACACTTCACTCTTTTCACCACCTTCATTTTAACTTCATGTTTCTTTCTTCCATTCACGTCTCTTGGAAAACGACTATAGATCGCTAGTCAACGATATGAGAATTTGTAAGAGAAATATTGCTCTTATTGCTAAGATAACATGAACGGCCATTTTTTACAAGAAAAAAGACAACTGCACTCACATGCAATCGTCTTCTATCTTCTTTACTGTTCCAGTTTATCCGCATATTTGATACGGTAGATTCTCCGCAGGGAATCATTGATGCGTTCCTCGGAAATGGTGCCGTTCTGTACAGCCTCCAATACTCCGTTGTATGCCGTCTCAAAATTCTCCGGTGCATAGATCATATCACAGCCTGCGCGAAGTGCCAGTACCGCAGCTTCATCTGCTCCATAGTAATTGGAGATTGCAGCCTCATTCATGGCTCCGGACACGATCACACCGCGGAAATTCAGTTCATTTCTTAAAATATCCGTTACCACCGCGCTGGAGAACGTGCAGGGGGTATTGTCTCCGGTCAGGGAAGATGACGCCATATTACTGATGCGGATCATTTTGGTCATGCCATTGTCGATACAAGTCTGGAAAACCACAAATTCATTGGCTCTGAAATCTTCCGCACTTCTGTCTGTAGATGCCATGCCGTCCTTCGTGCTCTGGGTACTGCTGCCGATACCAGGGAACTGTCCGATACATGCGGTCACCTTCTGCTCCTGTAATCCTGCCTGCATATATCCTACAAAGGATGCCACATTGTCCGCTTCCGATCCGTAAGAACTGCTGCCTGCCGCATTTCCATCCACTACACTGAGATCTGCAGAAGGTGCGAAATCAAGATTAAAGCCCAGCTCTGCCAGATAAGTTCCCACCGTGGTTCCCGCTAGGTACGCATTGTTGGTATCTCCGGTAGCCCCGATGCTCTGGGGTGTGTCCACTTTAGTGCCAAGGCCTGCCGCAGCTACCGCATCTGTACCGCTTCCCTCTCCGTCAATGGCAATAAACAGGGGATAGCTGGTATATAATTTGGTATTATCGATCATCTGCTTCAGCTGATCTGCAGACTGGATGTTTTTCGCAGCGTATACGATTCCACCTACCGGGTATTGGGATAACGCATCCTTGGTACCGTCTCCCGCCTGTACTGCCGCAGACACACCGGTGATCGATTCCGGCGTCGTAATGAATAATCCGGCTACCTTATCTTCCAGAGGCATGTTCTGGATGATTGCCTCATTGATAATGGTATCCAGCTTCTGCTCATCCGTGAGTTCCACCACTGTCTCCTGGCTTTCCGTCGGCGCCTGGATTGTCTCCTCATCCGAAAGGATCTCATCCACCTTGTTCTGCTGTTCTTCCTGATTACGACTCATGCTGGTAATCTTACTTACAGCAAAAGCAATTCCCACCGCCAGCAACAGGATCATAATACCTACAACCGTATATGCAATGATCTGATTTCTCTGTCTTCTCTTATGTCTGAGTTCTCTTTTGTCCTGCTGATTCTGTTCGTTTGTGTCCATTTTCATAACTCCTCTATCTGTACTATTCTTCTATTGTACATGATATCGGTAGGTTTTTCCACTGGAAAATTGTACAACTATTCAGAACCTCATTCGCAAAATAAAAAATCCAATATGGACTTACAAATGCAAGCATTTGACGACCATCCTGATTTTTTACCTGGCTCTGAATAGTTATATAACATTAAGAGAGCGTACCGATCATTCCTTCAATCAGTACGCCCTCTCAGACTACAGGCTCCAATGGCTTGTCCTCTCTTTCTTAAATTTGATCTTCCATTTTGTCTTTTGTTCTCTTTCCACTTTTCTTTTGTACGTATGTACTGTAATGTGAGATAATTCTTATCTTCTGTTGTTCATTACTTTTTCTTCTGTGTACTTGATGTTCTCTATGTAAATTGGTTCTCTTTGGTAGTTCTATTCAGTTGTACATCATGGAAGACTGTGGTAGGACTTTACTTGTTAGGTGGACTATACCTCTCTTTCTATAGATTCTTTTGTACTTCTCTCCCAACCTTCTTTGTTGGGTTGTTCCGTTTCTCTTTTGTTAAGTCTAATATAATACATGCTTGTACATTTGTCAACACATTTCTCGAAATATTTTAATTTATTTTCAATATTTTTATTGTACTGGTATATTTTTACATTTTTCGACATTTTTCTATATATTTTCTGTCTTTTTGAAAGAGAATGGCAAGGGCAAAGGGCGTGCCGCTACCGGGGAAAGCGTAACGAGCCATGCCAGCATCCGCCAAAAGCCCTGGCGGGCTTTCGGCGGATGACGGCTGTCGCCGTATAAAGTCAAAAAAACTACCACTCCCTGGTGAGCAAGCTCCCCATTGAGTGGTAGTTTCCTTGCCTTTGCATGTCTCGTTACACGGCAAACTGGCTATTATACAGATTCGCGTAGAAACCGCCCTTTGCCAGCAGGGTCTCATGGTTGCCCTGTTCGATGATGTTTCCGTCTTTCATTACCAGGATGACATCAGCGCTCTGGATGGTGGAAAGTCTGTGGGCTACGATGAAGCTAGTGCGGCCTTCCATCATTTTGGCGAATGCGTTCTGGATTTTGATCTCGGTACGGGTATCGATGGAGGAGGTTGCCTCATCGAGGATCAGCATGGGAGGCAGGCACAGCATGACTCTGGTGATACACAGAAGCTGTTTCTGTCCCTGGGACAGGCTGCCGCCGTCTTCGGTGATCACGGTGTCATACCCTTGGGGCAGGCGTTTAATGAAGCCGTGGGCATGGGAAGCCTTCGCCGCCCGGATGATCTCCTCTTCTGTGGCATCCGGCTTACCCATGCAGATATTGTCACGGATAGTGCCGGAACGCAGCCAGGTCTCCTGTAATACCATACCGTAATTGGTACGGAGGCTTCCTCTGGTGATGTCCCGGATATCGGTGCCGTCCACTTTAATGGAGCCGGAGTTCACATCATAGAATCGCATCAGCAGATTGATGACGGTGGTCTTACCGCATCCGGTAGGACCTACGATAGCAACTCTCTGACCGGGTTTTACCTGCAGGTTAAAGTTCTGGATCAGCTTCTTCTCCGGTACATACTGGAAATATACATTCTTCAGATCTACGTTGCCCTGAGCCTCTTCTAATACTCTTGCATCCGCGGCATCGGACACCTGGGGTTCCTCGTCGATCAGTTCGAAGATACGTCCGGCACAGACAAAGGCATTCTGCAATTCCGTTACCACGCCGGAGATCTCATTGAAGGGCTTGGTGTACTGGTTCGCATAGCTTAAAAAGCAGGACAGACGACCTACGCTGATACCGCCTTTGATCGCTACGAGCGCACCGAACACACCGACACCGGCATATACCAGACTGTTAACAAAACGGGTCGCCGGGTTCGTAATGGAGGAGAAAAAGATAGCTTTCAGAGAGCATTTCTGCAATCTGCCGTTGATCTCTCCAAACTTGCTCTTCACCGCTTCTCCTCTGGAAAAGGTATTTACAATCTTCTGGTTGTCGATCATTTCCTCGATCAGGGAGGTCTGCTCGCCTCTGGTCTCGGACTGCTCCTTGAACATAAAGTAGGTCTTGGTTGCAATGAATTTTGCCACCAGGAAGGATGCCGGAGTGATACATACGACTACCAGTGTGATGGGCACATTGGTCACCAGCATGAATCCCAGCGTACACAGAATTGTCAGTACACCGGTGAACAGCTGGGTAAATCCCATCAGCAGACCGTCCGCGAAAGTATCCACGTCCGCAATGACACGGCTCACGATATCACCGTAAGCATGGGCATCCAGATATTTTAAGGGCAGGATCTCCAGCTTCGCAAAAGCATCCGTACGGATATCCCGGATCACATGGTAGGTAATATAGTTGTTGCAGGTGTTCATGATCCACTGGCCTACTGCTGTGATGATCATTGCAATGGCAATTTTTTTCATAATGGCAAAGATACCGGCCATATCTACCTGTCCCTTGCCGATGATCAGATCCACCGCGTTACCAGTGAGGATAGGGATATATAAGGTCAGTAACACAGTCAGGCCTGCTAATAGCAGGGAGAGTACCAGTGCCGGTGTATATTTCCGGATATATTTCAATACCCGCTTCATCGTCTCTTTGTTATTTTTCTTCTGCATTACCGAACACCTCCTCTCTGCTCAGGATACTGGGAATAATAAATCTCCTGATATACCGTACAATCCTTCAACAATTCATCATGGGTTCCCACACCTGCGATCTCACCGTCATCCAGTACGATGATCTTGTCCGCATGGCGGATAGTGGAAGCTCGCTGGGATACGATAAAGGTCGTGGTCTTATCTTCCAGGGTACGCAGTGCCGCACGCAGTTTTGCGTCGGTGGCATAATCCAGTGCGGAGGCACTGTCATCCAGGATCAGGATCTCAGGCTCTCTGACCAAGGCTCTTGCGATCGTCAGACGCTGTCTCTGTCCACCGGAGAAGTTCTTACCGTTCTGTGCCACAGTTGCATCTAACTTTCCGGGCTTACCGTCTACCACTTCCGATGCCTGTGCCAGTTCCAGTGCTTTCCACATCTCCACTTCGGTAGCATCCGGTTTGCCCCACTGGAGGTTGCTGCGGATCGTTCCCTTGAACAGGACTGCCTTCTGCGGTACGACGCCGATACGTCCGCGCAGTTCCTCATCACTCATGGTCCGGATATCTCTGCCTTCCAACAGGATCTCACCTTCTGTCGCCGGATAGAAACCTGGGATCAGATTCACCAGGGAGGTCTTACCGGAACCGGTACCTCCGATGATACCTACGGTATCGCCACGGTTTACGGTGAAGTTCATATCCTGCAAAGTAGGTGCTCCGGCTCCCTGATAGGTCAGGGAGACATGTTTGAAGTCTAAGAAAGGTGCGCTCTTATCTACCTTATCCGCCAGTTTCTGATCCTGTACTCCCACATATACAGCATCTGCGCCAATATCGAAAACGGAAGCTACACGTTCTGCACAGGCCAACGCCTTGGTCATGGTCACGATCAGGTTTGCCAGCTTCACCAGCTCTACCAGTATCTGGTTCATATAGTTGATGATCGCTACCACCTCACCCTGGCTTAAGTTACCGATATTGACCTGTACCGCACCGGTATAGATCAGGGCAATGATAGCACCGTTTACGATGACATAGGTCACAGGATTCATGCAGGCACTGATCTTACCTACGAAGATCTGCATGGCGGACAATGCCTCATTGTTCTCCCGGAATCGCTCTTCTTCCTTCGCTTCCTGATGGAATGCACGGATGACACGGACACCGGTCAGATTCTCTCTGGTGATGCCCAATACCTGATCCAGCCTGGACTGCACCTTTTTGTACATAGGGATTGTGGATAAAATAATACCGAATACCACAATGGACAACAAAGGAATCGCCACCACAAAGATCAGGGCACATTTCACATCAATGGTGAATGCCATGATCATGGCACCAAAGACAATGATCGGGGAACGTAAGAACAGACGCAGTGTCATGTTGATACCAGACTGCACCTGGTTCACATCACTGGTCATACGGGTGATCATGGTGGAAGTTCCCGCCTTATCAATATCCGTAAAGCTCAGATCCTCAATATGATCAAACAATGCCTGACGCAGCTTGGTAGAAAATCCCACTGCCGCCTTGGCTGCGAAAAACTGCGCCGTAATGGACGACGCCAGTCCCACTACACCAAGGAGCAGCAGGAGCAGTCCCATTTTCCCGATATACCCCATGTTCCGGTTGGAAATACCATAGTCAATAATATTTGCCATTACCAGAGGAACCAACAGTTCAAAAAATGCTTCCAGCAGTTTGAACAGTGGTGCCAGTATGGACTCTTTCTTATAATCTTTCAGATACATCATTAATCTTTTCATAAAGTCCTCATTTCTTCGCGCTTTCCATGTAAGGCGCATCCGCTTTTCATGCTTCCTATCCCTGTACAGCTTTCCCGTTCCTTCTTTTTACGCTTCTGCTGTTCCGTAACAGACCACCAGCGAATAGCTATCCTCCAGAACCCATTCCCGGAAACATATCTGCTTTTCCTGCCAGTTCTGTTCGTCGGAGAAATCTTCTCCCACTGCACTGCCGATCCCCTGGCCGGTGTATTTGCCGTAGGCTTCTTTTCTGCTCCACAATCGGTAAAACAGTTCCGTGCGCTGTGACGCAGGCAGTTCCTGCAGCAGTTTCCATTCCGTTGGCGCAAAAAAACGCTCTGCCGTCCGTTCCTTATAGGGAACCCATTTCTGAATGTCCGCTCCCACTTCTCCGTCTCCTACCGCGCAGACCACATAGTCTCCGGAATGAGACAGATTGAATTTTTTCGGGATATTCACGATCTGTGGCTTCCCCAGTTCTCCATATTCGTAGGAAAAGGATAACGCCCCCGCCTTGTCCCGGTGCATCCGCTCCTGTAACACCGCAAGCAGCTCATCCTCTTCCAGAAACAGGATTCCGGTATTCTCCGTACCGTCTATCAGATCCAGAGCCATCTTCTGCAACAGCATTCCTGCGCCGAGACTGGCTGCCTTTGCTCCGGTGCTTTTCAGCCGTTGTACCTTCTTACACCGCACCGGATCCACATATTCTGCAGCTTCCCGCAGGAATGTCCGCCTGATTTCTTCCTCACCTGGATGCAGATGCAATACATAAATTCCTACAGCCATATTCTTCTCCTGACAAATTGCCATATATACCCAACATAAAGGCTGTCACACAGAAATCGTGCGACAGCCTCATTATTATTCTTCCGGCTTGGCGGTGATGGCCAGATGCAGTTCATCCAACTGCTTCTGCTCTACCGTACCCGGTGCTCCCATCATAATGTCCATGGCATTCTTGTTCATGGGGAAAGGAATGATCTCACGGATGCTTTCCTCACCACAGATCAACATGATCATACGGTCTACGCCGGGAGCGATTCCTGCATGAGGGGGTGCTCCGTAACAGAATGCATTGTACATGGCAGGGAACTTTGCCTTCACATCGGCTTCGCCTAAGCCTACCAGTTCGAATGCCTTGATCATAATCTCAGGATCATGGTTTCTCACTGCGCCGGAGGACAGCTCTACGCCGTTGCAGACCAGATCGTACTGGTATGCCAGAATCTCCAGAGGATCCTGATTGTTCAGCGCATCCATACCGCCCTGGGGCATGGAGAACGGATTATGACAGAATTCCAGTTCGCCGGACTCTTCACCGATCTCATACATCGGGAAATCCACAATCCAGCAGAACTCGTAGCAATCCTTCTTCATATGTTTCTCGCTGGCTGCACCCAGCAGCTTTCTGTATACACCTGCTGTCTTCTGCGCTTCCAGCTTCTTGCCTGCGGCAAGCCCTACAAAGTCACCGTTCTTAAGGCTGAGAGCCTTGATGACTTCTTCCTTGCGATCCTGCAAGAACTTGGAGATACCGCCTACGAACTCTCCGTTCTCGTCTACACGGAACCAGAATCCCTTGCGTGCGGTCTGTACTTCTACCTCTGCGCAGATAGCATCGATCTGCTTACGGGTAGCGGTGAAGCCATCCACCACGATAGCCTTTACCGTCTGACCTTCGAAAGCAGCAAAGCCACAGCCCTGCATTACCTCGGTGGCATCGGTCAGTACCAGATCGATACGCAGATCCGGCTTGTCGGAACCATACTTGTCCATAGCCTCCAGATAAGGGATCCGTACAAACGGAGCCTTGGAAGCATTTTTATAAATACCGTACTTTTCAAATACGGGAGGAAGTACCTGCTCTACGATGGAGAATACATCTTCCTGAGAAGCGAAGGCCATCTCCATATCCAGCTGATAGAATTCTCCGGGAGAACGGTCTGCTCTCGCATCCTCATCACGGAAGCAGGGAGCGATCTGGAAATAACGGTCAAAACCGGAAGCCATCAGGATCTGCTTGAACTGCTGGGGTGCCTGGGGCAAAGCGTAGAACTTGCCGGGATGATTTCTGGCAGGAACCAGATAATCTCTCGCACCTTCCGGGGAAGAACAGGTCAGAATAGGGGTGGTGATCTCCATGAAGTTCAGAGCATACATTCTCTGACGCAGCTCTGCCACGATCTGACTTCTCATCACGATATTCTTCTTCATGTTCGGATTTCTCAGATCCAGATAACGGTATTTCAGACGGGCATTCTCGTCTGCATCCTTGGACTGATTGATCTCAAAAGGAAGTGCATTGTAGATACACTTACCTAAAATCTCGATCTTGTCAGGCACTACTTCGATCTCTCCGGTAGGCAGATTGGCATTCTTGCTGGAACGCTCTCTTACCACACCTTCCACGGAGATGGTGGACTCCTTGTTGATGCCATCCATCACGTTCATCATCTCTTCGGTCTCTACTACCAGCTGAGTGGTTCCGTAGAAATCACGCAAAATGACAAATCCGAGATTCTTGCTGACTTTTCTCATGTTCTCGAACCAGCCGACCAGTGTGACTCTCTCGCCAACGTTGCCGATCCGAAGTTCATTACAATTATGGGTTCTGGACTGAATCATTGCTTTTGCTCCTTCGTCTGTTGCTTTTTATCTCTTTAATTCTTCTTTATAGAATTCCACGAATTCTTCGTAGCCTTCTTTGTTCAGCTGTTCTTTCTGGAATTTTTTATTCTTGTTCATGCGGGCTACCAGTACCTGAGTACCGTCCTTACGGGCTTCCTGGGCCTGTGCGATCACTTCACACAGTCTTTCACCACTGACGCCCTTTTCGATCAGGTATGCTACCTGCTTCGGTCTCGTAGGAACTTTGAATCCTCTCTCCATGAGCAGCATGATGATACGCTCGAAACCGATGGAGAATCCACAGGCGGGTACATCATTGCCGGTGAACTTGCCTACCATCTTGTCATAACGTCCACCACCGCCGCAGCTGCCGCCGAATTCCGGCATGGCGATCTCAAAAATAGTTCCGGTGTAATAGGACATCCCTCTTACCAGAGTGGCATCGAAGACAATTTCGAAATCAGAAGCCTTGGTGGCTTTGACGCTGTCCATGATCTCTCTGAGGCTCTGGGCGATCTCGGGCTCTAAGAATCCTTCCAGCGTATCCGCCAGATAAGCCACACCGTCCTCGGCACTTTCCAGTCCTTTGAACAGTTCCAGATACTTGTCTACACACGCCTTATCAAAACCGTTCTCCAAAAGCTCAGCTTCCACGCCTTCCAGACCGATCTTGTCCATTTTGTCCAGCGTAATGAATACACTGTCATAGGACT
>OGOA01000902.1_pt1 | contig 17108 bp, 13 predicted proteins | sample 1573621 | NCBI WGS metagenome assembly OGOA01 (sample SAMEA2581917, study PRJEB24529) | metagenome | biome: Human gut stool | place: China | collected 2011
CGCCGTTATCCGGCGATCTGCCAGCAGACCGACGCAGACCCGGAAACGGGCTGCAGGGAATTTGACATTGAGAAAGACCGCATCTCTTTCCGTCTGACCGTCCCATACAATGAGGAACGCCGGAGAACCGCCAGCGAAGCAGCGAAAGCTAACGCAAGCAATCTCACGCGAGGTGTGGTATAATTTTTTTTGAAAAAGTTTGAAATTTGATGTAGTATTCGCTGCTAAAACCGTAGTATATAGGTGAAGCCGGAAAGGAGGCGGTGTGATGATAGACGATGAAAAAATCATAGAAATGTTTTTTGAGCGTTCAGAACAGGGCATGCGGGAACTGGACATAAAATACGGAAAAGTTTGCCACAAGCTTTCCTACCATATCGTAGGGAATCGGTGGGACGCGGAGGAATGTGTAAATGATGCTTATTTAGGCGCATGGAACGCCATTCCACCAGCACGACCTAATCCGCTATTGTCTTATCTTGTGAAAATCGTTCGGAACATTTCACTCAAAATCTATTGGAGAAAGGAAGCAGCCAAACGAAGCAGCCATTACACGATTGCTTTGGAAGAAATTGAAGCCTGTATAGCAGCCCCGAACACAGTAGAAGCAGAAATTGACGCCAGAGAATTAGCACGTAGCATTGAAAGTTTTTTGGACACGCTGACTACCGAAAACCGCGTTATCTTTATGCGACGCTATTGGTTTGCTGACAGCTACAACGACATAGCCGAGTTTATGGGGCTTTCGGAGAAAAACATCTCTGTCCGGCTGTCCCGTATCCGCGAAAAAATGAAACAATACTTGATTGAAAGAGAGGTATTCATATGAACGCAAAGAAGTTTTCCGACGCTATGAGCGAACTTGATACAAAATATGTCGATGAAGCCCTCAGCTACAAGAAGAAAGACAAAATGCCCATTTGGGTAAAGTGGGGAGCTATTGCAGCTTGCTTGTGCTTGATGATGCCATTGACCGCATTTGCCATTGATATAATTCAATATAATGCAGCGGTTGATTATCTCAATTCTCTCGGCATTGCTGTTGAAGATTTGAGCGACTATTCTCATAAAGAAATAAAAGAAGCTGTGAAAACGATTGACGCAGGAGAAAGTAGCCCGTTGACCGAAGAAATCCGTAGTCTAATACCAGAATACAAAGAACCAATTGATACACCGACACAGGTAACAGCCGAGCAAATTAAACAACTAACACCAACAATGACAAGAACAGACATTCTTTCTCTTTTAGGTAACACACAAGATATTGGATCGGGTATTTATATATATCTTTACGAAGTAGACCAACAATACCTGCTACGTATTCCTTTTGCAAGCGATGAGGCACAATTAGGTGTAACAGGAGAAGATTTGCTAAAGGCATTGGTTCCTATTTGTGGAGATATTGTTCCTATGGTCTATGTAAATGATACGCTTTATCGAATCGTTGACCCTCAACCCAACTTCGCAGATGAAAAAAGTTCTTTCAATTTGTTAGGAAAAATCGAAAGTACAGTTAGTTCTTCGGAAGAACCAAAAGAAAATTTCCAAGCAAATGATGATATTGTAGGAGCTGCGGTTTATCAGTATGGCGATAGCATTGTCGTTGAAATTGAGGGAAAATACTGGTTATATGAAAACTATCATAACACAGACCTCGACGGAACCCCAGACTAATATGCCTCACCCCCAAAAAACAGCCATACTTCTAATGAAGAAGTATCAGAACAAGGCTTTCTTGCAAAGTAAATAAGTTATCCTTATTTTACAAGGGCAGCCGAGAAAATCGACTGTCCTTTTTCTATGCCTATGAGCAGGAGCGACCAACTATGACAAAGCCAAGAGAGAAAAGCAGAAACTGTGTGAGCATATTGTAGATATTTGTGAGGAGGGATGAGATGAATACAAAAGCAATTTATACCGTTCACGAAAACGGAAAGGAACACTATTTTTTTTCGGAACATGCTGGAGGGTTCAGTTACCCTTTTGCAGTAGCTGATTTTCTGCATAGTTTAAAAGGTGTTCTGAATGATCCAATGTCACCACAAAAAGGATTATGTGCGGCACCCATGCTGAAACAGATGAAAGGTAATTATTTATTCCCGGAAGAGATAGAGGGAGAAGAATTATTTACTGCGGTTGAAAAAGAGCAGATGTTTCAACTTGTGATGAAAGAACAGGCATCATTTGGAATTGAAATTGATATGGAACAGGATACGGTATCATTCCATTTCCGGGAGGGAGAGGAAGAACTGCAGGAATTTTGTGACATAGGATTTCCAAGGCATGGAGAAACAGAAGAATATAGCGGTGAAACATTTTATTATGCCGCGGATAATGTGAGAGTCAAAAACATGATGGACGGAATTGAAATGTCGGTCAGTGCGGAAAACGAAGAAGCATACAGGAGCATGATATTAGAGGCTGTGCAGAAACAAACTGAGGAGCAGAGTACGGGAATAAGCCAGCAGATGTTGGATAGTGTGTAGGGTGACAAACAAATTTTACAGAATGGCAATTTGTAGAGATTGGTGTGCTTATTTTTCTGAGGTTTATGACGATATATTACATAGCATTGAGTTAATTCTAAACGGATTTTGAATTTATTTACAAGGAGGTTTTTATATGGCAATGAATATCAGCGGATTAGGTAACACGTATAATGGCATCAATACAAATAGCAAACAATATAAGGCTTTGAAAGAAAAAGGCTGGTTATCTGGTATTATGCAAAATGAAGCCATGATGTCAGCAGAAGAAAGATTGATATATGAAACATTCGGTGGAAGAGATACTATTATTAAGAATCTGATGAAGCAATTTGATTCGGATGGCGATTTACTGAATGCAAATGGAGTGGCAGGAATGGATGTTACCGGCAAAGGTACATCGTGGCAGCAACTCACAAGTGTATCTGAGGAATATCGTCAAAAGATGTTTGATAATGTGAAGAGGGAATTTATTCAGGAAAACGGTCTTTCAAATGGTGATACAACGAAGCGTTCGGATATTTTCAAAGATTATCAGTTAAGTGTAAGCAAAGACAAACGGTTAAGCGGCACATGGACTTTAGAGCAATACGAAGGACAGTATAGATCTGCTATGTATGCAGCAGTGAAATCAGCTAATCCAAATTGGAAACCGGGACAAAAGTTTGATACAAGCATTCTTGATAATGTCAAAAGAGAATCAGTGGAATCTACTCTTGTCAAAAATGGTAATAGGTTAGTTCGTAATTCTATTGATGTATCAGTATAAAATTAGGAGCTTTAGATAATAATATCACAAGGGAAAAAGTTTTCAAAAACTTCTGGTAACTCTTTGAAATATGTATCATATCAATAGATACGATAATATAAATTATTTTTGTATTTGTTGATAACAGGTAAATTTATTTTCTATGTAAATTTTCATTTTTGTAGGGCTGGCATTAGACCAGCCCTTAATTTCATTATAATGGATAAAAAGATATTGAATATATATGCACGGTAAAAAGATGATTCTCAATAAATGAGATTGGGAAAAAGTAACCTTAGTGCTGTTGAAAAAATCACCATAGTTCTAATGAATCTTCTGCATCTACCCATATCTGCATTGTTCCATCAAGATATAATTTTGCATATTCAAGCGGTTTATCAATGGCAAGTGCGTTCAATGCACAGTCTGATCCGGGTGTGGTTTTTAAATCCTTTTCGGCTTCCCAACAGTCAATGCGGAGCATATAACCAGCAGAAGTATAAATATCAATGCTGTTTCTGTGTGGATTGTATTCTGTAAATATTGTTCTCATCGTATAGAATCTCCTTATCATTCAATCAGTCATTTGTTACAAAAATCAGAAGCATTTCAATCAGTTCACCATGTCACTTTTATTTTGTGTTATACTGTTTTATAGATTTTTCTTGCCATTGTATTTGTCCTTATCAGAGTTCGTAAACACTGACGGGACGATATAACACAAGGAAAACAATAAGGGAAAGCTCACCTGCGATAAATCCAGTGTTTTCAAGGGTTTGCAGAGAATTTAATAACAAAATATAACAGTTATTTAAATTCCCTAAAACAGGTGAAATCTCAATCGGAATTTACAGGAGATGAATATGAAGATCATTTGGATAGATGGTACTTTTGGAATTGGAAAGTCTGCTGTTGCTGCTGCGATTGTTAAGAAAATACCACAGGCACATCTGCTTGAATTCGATGCATTGCAAGAAAAATATAAGCCAACTTCAGATTCTGATCGTTTTGGGAAAAGATATCCAGAAGCTAAAAAATATTTGGTTGATGCTTTCGTTGATGAAATAACAGAAATAATACAAGAAGGAGGTTGCAACTGTTTAGTCATTCCAGTTGCATTGATTAATGATTATTGCAATCAGAAACTTATAGATGGCTTCGCAAATATTGAGAGTCACCATTTTATATTAACGGCCAAGAAGGAAATCCTACATCAACGCATAAATAACCAAGAAAATCGAGACATCGATTTGGCAGTAACCTATATGCCAGAGGCAACACAGTATTTAAGTAATCACTATTATGATGCAAGCATAATAGATACGTCTAACATGAGCATTGATAGTGTTGCAAAAGAAATAATTGAAAGCATAACTCGGTAACTTCCTGTTTATAAAACTGATAAAGGAAAGCAGGTGCGTTTTTATGGATAAGATTACAACAATCAAACAAAGTGCTAAGAGTATTCTCACAGGTAATATCGAATCGGCAAAGAATCTTATAAATAAGGAATATCCATTTAAGAAGTTAAAACCGGAAGGAAGAAGCTATACTGATAAGGAAAAGTATGAGCAGTTTGTAAGAGACGGCTTTATAGACAGATATAGTGGAGAAAAGCTGGTTAATCCGGGATTATTAAAGGTGTTGTCATTTTATATGCCGGATACATTTCCATATCAGAGCCATTGGAAGATGGAAGAATGTCACAGTGCCTACTGGGAGCTGGTCCCAACAATTGACCACATCATTCCTATTGCCCTTGGAGGAGAGGATAACCCGTCAAATTATGCGACAACGTCTATGCTTCATAATTCTGTTAAGAGTAACTGGACATTAGAGCAGCTAAACTGGAAACTGTATCCTGCAGGAGACATTAATGAGTATGACGGGCTTACCGATCTTTTCGTGAGACTTACAGAAAACGACCTTGAGCTTTTTGATGATCCATACATAAAACGCTGGTATAAGTTATCTGTGGGAATGAGATAGAGAAAGTTCCTAAATGTATATAACAATTGATTGTAAATGAAAGAGATAATAGTATGCATATATATGTAGATGCTGACGCATGCCCTGTGATTGGGATAGTTGAAAGAATAGCTAAGAGTCATAATATTGCTGTAACGCTTTTATGTGATACTAACCACTATCTTACATCAGACTATTCAGAAGTGGTATATGTGGGTGCCGGAGCTGATGCGGTTGATTTTAAGTTAATAAGTCTTTGTGAAAAAGGAGATTTAGTAGTTACGCAGGACTATGGTGTAGCTGCCATGGCATTAAGTAAGGGTGCATATGCCATTCATCAGTCCGGGAAATGGTATACAAATGAAAATATTGATCTTATGTTAATGGAGAGACATATAAGTAAGAAGGCAAGGCGGTCAAGCAGTAAAAACCACATGAAAGGTCCAAGAAAAAGAAGTGATAAGGATGATTTAAACTTTGAAGCCTCTTTTGAGAGACTAGTGGAAAAGCATCAACACTCGGATACCAGCCGGATGTCTGGAAGAGCTGGAGTTAAATAAAAATTAGGAGACAGATATATGAATTTTGAATTAGCATGCCTGGAGGATTTTAATGAGATAGAAAATCTCTATTGGGATTTAATAGGCAAAAGCAAAGAAGAACCTTCTTTTCCTGATTGGGAAAAGGGTGTACATCCTTCAGCAGATTTTTTAATGGCTGGTATTGTTAAGAAAGAGTTGTTCGTATTAAGAGATGTGCGATATGAGTACCGCGGTATGGGGCTTGCTACTCAATTTGTAAAAAACTTAATATCATATGCTAAGTTAGAAAACATAGAAGCCATTCATCTTGATGTAATAGATAAGAACACACTAGCCGACAAGTTATATATCAGAGCTGGTTTTAAATATGTAAGTACTGAAAACATATTTTATGAGGTGGTTGGAAACAGGCAGTTTAGAATGTACGAGTATGTGATAGAGTAGAAAGTATTAGAAATACGCATATAATGTGCATTATCTGTCTTATAGGAAGCTATAATGAAAAAATCATAGTAAAGAAGGAACGATTGTGAATATAAGATATGCAACAATGGCTGATTTAGACGATATTGCATCGGTTGAATCTGAGTGTTTTCCTGTTTTAGAGGCAGCAACTAAAGAAGAATTTGAGCAGAGAATAAAGTATTATGGAAATCATTTCTGGCTTATGTTTGATGATGATAAACTCATTGCGTTTGTAGATGGTTTTGTTACGGATGAGGCTGATCTTACAGATGAGATGTATGAAAATGCATCAATGCATGACGAGAATGGTGCATGGCAGATGATTTTTGGTGTAAATACTCTTCCTGATTATCGCAGATGCGGATGTGCGAAAGAGCTGATTAAGAAGGCTATCTTAGATGCCAGAAAACAGAACCGGAAAGGGCTTGTATTAACATGTAAAGAAAGCCTTGTTCCATATTATTCCAAGTTTGGATTCGTTGATGAGGGGATAACAGATAAATCCACTCATGGAAATGTTCTGTGGCACCAGATGAGATTGGATTTTAAATTAAGAAATAATGGAGTAAATCCTTCAGATAACAAAAATGTGACCGCGCATAAAACATTTAAAGCCGACAGAATACTATCATATTTTAAAGAAGAGTGGAAGGTACTGCTTATAATAACCGTGTCAGGTGTTATATACAATCTTGGACTTTTGCTTGGACCATGGTTTGAAGGAAAAATGGCAGGCTGTCTTATAGATATATTGGCAAAGAATGCTGTATACAAGGATATGCTTATACTTGTTATTGCATATGTGATTTCAATTGGAGTAGTTCAGGTATCAAGATATATAAAACGTTTTTATGTTCGTAGATTCGCCAATAATGTTAATAGAAGAATGAAGAAAATATTATATGGAACACTTGTATTAAAGAGCAGGACAGAGCTTGAAGGTGAAGGTATGGGTGATATTATGACAAAGGCCATACTTGATGTAGATGATTGTGCTGAGGGCATGAGAAAGTTTACAACAGAGGTGTTTGATACAGGCGTAGCGCTGGCTGCATATGCAGGAATGCTGCTTGTATATGATGTAAGGCTGGCACTTATTGCAATGATATTTCCACCTATATCTTATATCATTGCTGAAAAGATGAAAGTAATAGTCCAGAAAACAGGTTCTGAGTATAAAAAACAATCTGGTATCCTTAGTAATGCAACACTTGACAGAGCAACCAATGCTATAACCTACAGAGTTTATGGCAGGGAAGCTGACAGAAAAAATGCGTACGAAGATAATCTGGATGAGTATGAGAAATCAGCTATTTATGCTAATATATGGAATTCTTCTCTTACACCATTATATAGAATAATATCAATGATGGGCATTTTATTTATATTATATTTTGGCAGCAGAAATGTACTTGGAACAGGATGGAGAACCTGGGATATTGCAGCATTTACAACATTCCTGGCCTGCTTTATAAAGTTATCTGATAAGTCCTCGAAGGCGGCGAAGCTGTTTAATGCAGTTCATAAGGCACAGGTTTCATGGAAACGTATTAAGCCGCTTATGATTATTCAGGCTAAGGATACAGATTGTAAAAATCAGACATCAGGAAGGCTTGATGTACAAAATTTAAGCTTTACATATCCAGATGGAAAAAATGTATATAATGGTATTTCCTTTACTGCAGAGCCGGGACAGATCATAGGTGTTACAGGTCCGGTTGCTAGTGGTAAGTCAACCTTTGGAAGGACATTTCTGTGTGAATATCCATATGAGGGAAGTATCATGTATAACGGATGTGAACTAAGAAACGCTGCAGATAATGAGAGAACAGGAATAATAAGTTACCTAGGACACGATCCGGAGCTTTTCAATGATTCAATAAAGAATAATATCCTGCTTGGTGATAATAAAGACGTAAACGAGTATCTAAAAGCAGTATGTATTGATAAAGAAGTTGAGGCTATGGAGCAGGGAGCAGATACCATTATAGGCAGTGGGGGCGTGAGATTGTCTGGAGGACAGGCACAAAGAATTGCATTAGCAAGAACTTTATGCCATAAAAAGCCAGTTTTTATACTTGATGATCCATTTTCAGCACTTGATAGGAATACAGAGGAGCAGATATATAATAATCTTAGAAAAATGACGGAAGGTAGTATCGTTATTATTCTGTCTCACCGTTTGTATATGTTTCCTAAGCTGGACAAAGTTATATGGCTTGATGAAGGTAGTGTCAGAGTAGGAACGCATGATGAACTTATGTTGGAATGTATGGCTTATAGACAGTTAAATGATGCAGCAAATGCAATGAGTGAAGATACTGTTTCATATGAACAATGTAAGAATGTCAAAGGGGTGGTGGATAAGCATGAGTAAACATAATAGTAATGTTGATAATGGCGGCAAAGTACATAGTGTAGGTTCAATAATATTGCACACTACAATAAAGAAAAAGTGGCTTTCACTTGGTATTATAACAGCCGTATGTGGTGCAGTTATAACTGCACTTTATCCACCGCTTGTACTTGGAAGAATAGTAGATACATTGGCAGCAGGATGTCAGGTTCCTTTATATCTTATATTTCTTTATATGGTATTTAATGTGATCACAGGTCTTATGGAGGCTGCAAGGGAAGGGCTTCTTACTGTATTTGGCCAAAAGATAACGCATGCTCTGCGTAGTGGTCTTATGGAGCATTTTACCAGACTGACAGCCGCATCATTAAGTAAGCAGGAGCCGGGAGCTGTGGTGTCAAGATTCGTTGGTGATGTTGATACTGTAGAGAATCTGTTTACCTCAGGTATAGTCAGTATGTTTGCGGATACATGTAAGATAATAAGTATTCTTGCAGTTATATGGTTCAGAAATAAAGGGCTTGCAATATTATTGCTTATATTACTGCCATTTATATTCTGGTTTACCCGATATGTGCAGAGGAATATGCTTGAAGCCCAGCTGCGAAACCGGCGTGCAGTAAGCAAGGCTTCGGGACATGTACCGGAAACACTACGAAACATCCGTACAATACATAATCTTGGCAAGGAAAAGTATATGGAGAAAAAATATGATGAATATATAGGTGACAGCTATAAGGCTATGGAAAAGACTAACTTTTACGATGCGATATATTCACCTGTTATTCTTATACTAAATGCAGTTGTAGTAGCGGTAGTTATGTTGTTTTCTGCATCGGGCAATGCAAAGGCTCTTAGCCTTTTTGGAATGTCAGCAGGTACGGCGGTAGCTGTTATTAACTACATATCACAGATATTTGCACCAGTTGAGAGCCTTGGTATGGAAATCCAGACTATACAGTCAGCAATTGCCGGTGTAAGAAGAATAAATGAATTCTTTGCACTCCCGACACTTCCAGCAATTGAAGCTGTTAATGCAGATATTAAAGCAGATTTTAATGTTGATATTAAAGCAGATATTAAGGCGGATTTTAAGTCTGATGTAAATGCAGATATTAATGTTGTGTTAGAAACACAGACAGCTAACATCAATAATAGTGAAGGATTAAAAGCTGGAAAAGCCAGCACACCATATGTCCAGTTTAATAATGTAACTTTCGGATATGAAGCTGACCATATTATAATTAAAGATAAGAGCTTCAATGTTGATATGGGTGAACAGGTTACACTGCAGGGAAGGACAGGTGCGGGAAAGAGCACAATATTCAAGCTGCTTTTAGGCTTATACAGGCCTTTAAAGGGACAGATACTAATTGATGGAATCGATTCTTATAATATACCTGATAATAAGAAAAGAAGAATATTTGGTTATGTTGAACAGACATTTCATATGGTGCCAGGAACAGTTAAAGACCAGATTACATTATATGATGAAGCTATATCTATGGATGAGGTTGTGAATGCAGCCAGGCTTGCAGGACTTCACGATACAATTATGAGCTTTGATAAGGGATATGATACATCCTGCACACAGGAAATATTTTCGCAGGGACAATGGCAGTTATTGTCTATTGCAAGGGCAACTGCAGCTAATCCACAGCTTCTGCTTTTAGATGAGATAACTGCTAATCTTGATGCTGATACAGAAAGAGAAGTACTAAAGGCATTAAAAAATGTATCTGAAAACAGGACTGTTATATCAATCTCACACAGGGTTACAGCTAGAACAGGAAGAGTTATAAGCTGTTAGGACAGCGTTGTGTCTGTGACATAGCATAAAGAAGCTTGAACAGAAATGATTATTAGAAACTGAAATTTTAGAAATTGAAATTTCCAGATGAATATGTATAATAGAGGAAAATATTATGTAAAACAGTATGATAATATGCAGTATAATATAATACGCAGGACAGGTAATAGAAATGAAAAAAATAGACTTTGAGAATGGAACAATTACAGATAATATTTTAAGTGCATCAATCCCTATGCTTGTAGCACAGTTATTGAATCTTTTGTATAACGTAGTAGACAGGATATATATTGCACGTATACCACATATCGGTACAACAGCTATAGGTGCAGTTGGAATATGCTTCCCGGTAATTGTTATTATTACAGCATTTGCTAACTTGTTTGGAAGCGGTGGAACACCTCTGTTTTCGATATACAGGGGAAGAAAGAAAAATAAAGAAGCTGCACTTATTATGGATACATCATTTTCAATGCTTTGTGCCGGTGCATTTATATTGATGTCATGTGGTATGCTGTTTTCAAAACCGATTCTCATGGTGTTTGGCGCATCAGATAGTACAATAGTTTATGCATATCCATATATGATGATTTATCTTATAGGAACAATTCCATCTATGCTTGCCTTAGGACTAAATCCATATATTAATGCACAGGGATATTCTACAACTGGTATGATATCAGTTGCCATAGGAGCAGTTTTCAATTTTATACTGGATCCACTATTTATATTTGTTTTTGGCTTAGGCGTAAAGGGAGCAGCAGTAGCAACAGTTATTTCACAATGCTTTTCAGCGATGTTTACAATATATTTCCTGACACATAAATCCGAATTAAAGATGAGATTTTTAAAGAAAAATGAGCTTGCAGAGTGTGCAGGTTATGCTAAGAATATTATCAGTCTTGGCACAGCGGGATTTATAATGCAGGTTACTAACAGCCTTGTTACAATATGCTGCAATAATGTATTGGCAGTAACAGGAGGAGATATTTACATATCAGTAATGACAATAGTATCTAGTGTAAGACAGCTTGTGGATACTCCGATTCATGCTATTAATGAAGGCTCTTCGCCAGTTATCAGTTATAATTATGGTGCAGGAAAGTCCACACGTATCAGAAAAGCAATAGCGGTTCTTGGTATTATGACACTGGCTTATACGGCTGTTATGTGGAGCATTATTATATTTGCACCGGGAGCATTAATAAGCATATTCAGCTCAGACAGCAGCCTGCTTAGTGATGCTATTGTTGCATTAAAGCAGTATTTTGCAGCATTTATATTTATGGATCTGCAATATATCGGACAGACAGTATTTAAGTCACTTAACAAAAAGAAGCACGCCATATTCTTTTCATTATTAAGAAAAGTCATTATAGTCGTGCCTCTTACATATATTATGCCATATACATTTAATATGGGGACAGCAGGAGTATTCTTAGCTGAGCCGGTATCCAATGTAATAGGAGGAAGTATCTGTTTTATAACAATGCTATGTACAGTACTTCCGGAGCTTAAGAGAATGGCTGAAGTATAAAACTACTGTATCCAGGCAGTTCCATTCCGTTATTAAGCTTAATTTCGCTGCCACTTATAAGGTCAGTGCATGTATCAGTTCCGATATTAAACGAAGCAAAGTAAGGATGTTCAGATGCATTGATGGCAACAAGAACACGTTCATCATTATACTGACGTAGGAAGATGCACTGCTCATTGGTGAGCACGATAGATGAGAAGCTTCCATAATTCAGTGCATTTGACGACTTCTTCGCGACAGCCAGTTTTGATATAAATGTTGTGAGGTCATTCCATATAGGCGTATCAAAGGAAACACGCAGAGCAGGATCACCATCCTCTTTTCTTCCTGTTGCACCCCATTCACTGCCATAGTATACACAAGGAATACCAGGCATTCCGAATGCAAGGGTGTATATAAGAGGAAGGTGGTTAGCGTTATTAAGAATACTCGCAACTCTTGTCACATCATGATTGTCAACGAAGGAGAGCAGATGCTTTCCCTTATAAAGAGTCCAGTTTTCTGGTCCGAACTGTCGTAATAATGAATGGTTTATTTCAAACATATTCATACAGTTAAAGCTTGAATAAAGACCTTTGTAACATTCGTAATTGGTTACAGAATGTAACATTTCATCATTCATAATCTGGTTATAGTCACCATGAAGAGTTTCACCAAGAAGAAAGAAATCAGGTTTTAGCGAATCGCAGAAGGAGCGTAGCCTTCTTAAGAAGTCGTGATTTAAGCAGTAAGCTACATCAAGTCTTAAGCCATCTATATCGAATTCATTTACCCATCCTTTGATAGCCTTAAAAATATGCTGTATAACATCCTCATTATATAGATTGAGCTTTACGAGGTCATAGCAGCCCTCCCAGCCCTCATACCACAGACCATCATCATAGTTCGAGTTGCCGTTAAAATCTATTCTTGCAAACCAGTTAATATAAGCAGAATTCTCACGGTTTTTAAGAACGTCCTGAAAAGCCCAGAAGCCACGACCTACGTGGTTAAATACGCCATCAAGAACAACCTTTATGCCTTCATTGTGCAGATTAGAGCATACATTGGCAAAATCCTCATTGGTTCCAAGTCTTTTATCTATTGTTGTATAGTCACGGGTATTATATCCGTGCGTATCAGATTCAAATACAGGTGAGAAATATATTGCATTGGCACCCAGCTTTTTAATATGGGGAATCCAGTCATTGACCTTAAGGATATGATGTGTAAGGACATCATCATTATCATAAGGTGCACCGCAGAATCCCAGAGGATATATCTGATAAAAAACACTTTCATAAGCCCACATATTTGTATACCTCCTTGTTTTACGAAGTAAAATGCGACTGCCCTTGCAGGAGCAGAGGTATTTACCTCCTAGTATTTTATCTTATAATTATAACATGCTTATGTAACGGCATGTAGTAGAAAAAATATAGATAACTTTATGAAAATGTTATAAAATAGTAATGTTTTTATAACCAAAATGTATTGTAATAAAAGTATACATTGTTTTATAATAAAATTCAATTATGATAATAAAATGAACAGGAGATAGATAATGCTTCAGATTCAACACATCCGTAAGGAATATAGAACAGGAAAGTTAGTACAGAAAGCACTTGATGATGTGTCGCTGAATCTAAGGGATAGTGAATTCGTCGCTGTGTTAGGCCCAAGTGGTTCAGGAAAAACTACACTTCTTAATATCATAGGCGGTCTTGACAGATACGATAGTGGGGATCTTATCATCAATGGAATATCAACTAAAAAATATAAAGACAGAGACTGGGATTCATATCGTAATCATACGATAGGTTTTGTGTTCCAGAGCTATAATCTTATACCTCACCAGACGGTTCTTTCTAATGTTGAGCTTGCACTTACAATATCAGGCATATCAAGGAGCGAAAGAAGGAAACGTGCTAAAGAGGCTCTTGAAAAGGTGGGACTTGGAGAGCAGATACATAAAAAGCCAAGCCAGATGTCAGGTGGACAGATGCAAAGAGTTGCCATAGCCAGAGCACTTGTTAATAATCCTGATATTCTTCTTGCAGATGAACCTACAGGAGCACTTGACAGTGAAACAAGCGTACAGGTTATGGAGCTTTTAAAAGAGGTATCAAAGGACAGACTTGTAGTTATGGTAACTCATAACCCTGAGCTGGCTTATGAATATGCTACAAGAATAGTAGAAGTTAAAGATGGAAAGATATTATCGGATTCTGATCCGTTAGAGATAGATGAAAATATTATAGAAAAACCGGTGCACAAGAATATGGGAAAGTCGTCAATGTCGTTTCTTACAGCACTTTCATTAAGCTTTCAGAATCTTAAGACTAAAAAGGCAAGGACTCTTCTTACATCGTTTGCAGGTTCTATAGGAATTATAGGTATAGCACTTATTCTTTCAATATCTAATGGTGTCAGTGGATATATAAGTGCGATGGAGGAGGATACTTTGTCAGAATATCCGTTACAGATACAAAGTACGGGCTTTGATCTTACAGCGATGATGGTCGGTATGTCAGCATCAGGTGACAACAAAAAGGAGAACGATATCGGTGTTACACCTGTTGTTTCTGATATGTTCTCTAAGATGAGTACCAACGATCTGGCATCGCTTAAAACATATATAGAAGGCAATCCGGAAAATATTGAAGATTATGTGCATGCCATAGAATACAAATATATAGTAACTCCTCAGATATACAGGGAGGATAATACAGGATATAGGCAGATAAATCCTGACAAGTCGTATGAGATGATGGGAATGTCTTCATCATATGAGAATTCCATGACATCTGGCATGTCTACAAATGTGTTTTATGAGCTGCCCTCAAACAGCAGTTTATATGAAGAACAGTATGAAGTAAAAGCAGGACATTGGCCACAGAATTATAACGAATGTGTTCTTGTGCTTTCCTCAAGCGGTAACATAAGTGACAGGCTTGAGTACACACTAGGTCTGCGGGATAATGCTGAATATGAGAATATGATATCTGCATTTATGTCAGAAAAAGAGATAGATATTCCTGAGAATAACGACAGCTTTTCATATGATGATTTTATTGGCATGACCTTTAAGGTGGTGAATAGTGCTGATTATTATCAGTATGATACAGAGTATGATATATGGAAGGATAAAACTGGCAATGAAGAATATATGAAGGAGCTGATAAGCAAAGGCAGTGATCTGAAAATATCAGGTATAGTTAAGCAGGTTGAGGGAACCACAGCAGCAATGCTTACACCGGGTATAGCATATACATCCGGGCTTACAAGACAGCTTATACAATATTCTGCAGCTAGTGATGTAGTAAAGGCACAGAAGGAAAAGAAGGATACCAACATATTTACTGGTGAAAAGTTTGGTATAAGTAGTGACAGTAAAAGTAAATTTAACATGGAATCACTTTTTCAGATAGATACAGATGCAATAAGTAATGCATTTAAGGTGGATGATAGTATATATAATATGAGTATGCCAGATTTTGCTGCATTGATCAATCCAGATGATATATCAGCGGCATTTGATCCATCTATGTTTGATTCTATGGATTCATCAGTGTTTAACCCTGATAGTTTTGGAGATATATCTTCTGCTTTCAGGGAAAATGGTATGGACTTTGATATAGGCAGTATAGATGCAGACACATTAAAGAAGCTGGTATCAGACAGTCTTACAGACGAAGTTAAAGCATCTATATCTGAAGTATTATATGGTTTAAAAGAATATATGTCATCTGAGGAAGTATCAGCCCAGTTAAGTAAGGATATCAGACAGCTTATTACTGATTCAATGCATGTAAATATATCACAGGACAGAGTGCTTAAGGAGGTAAACAAGCTTGAAGCCAGATATCTGGAATATATTAAAAAGAATGGTATTGAGGATACAACAGCAGAAAGTGTATTTAAGTTCCTGCTTACAGATGAGGCAAGAAAACAGATATCAGATTCGGCAAAAGAACTTATGAAAGATGCTGTGACATTTGATATATCAAAAGAACAGCTCTGGAGTATATTTAAAAAGGATGTAGTAGATGGATACGCAGAATATGCCAAGCAGAATGGATATCAGAACATAGATGGTATTCTTGATAAAGTCATAAACAATATGATCAACAGTCTTAAGGAACAGTTTACTGCCAATATACAGAATGCCATGAACAAGATGATGGAAAGTATCATGGGGAATATGCAGCAGGCTATGGAGACAGTCATGACACAGATGATGTCCTCTATGACAGATGCCATGATGAATGCCATGCAGCTTATGGGAAATAATATGGCAGCTGCACTAGGTTCAATGGGCATGGGAACAGATACAGATGACTATGATTTTAGTAGCGCATTTGGTATAGATACATACAGCTTCGCAGATGCGATAAAGATGAATATGAACGAAAGTGACCTTTCAGATCTTATGAAGTCACTTATGTCTGATACGGATGTTGCCTCATATGACAATAATATGAAAAAGCTTGGCTATGCAGATTTGTCAGTACCAGGTGAAATAGACATATATCCTAAGGATTTTGAAAGTAAGGATAAGATAGTAAATATACTTGATAACTATAATACAAGCATGAAAAAGCAGGGTAAGGATGAACAGGTTATAAGCTACACAGATGTGGTAGGAACACTTATGTCCTCTGTCACTACCATAGTAAATGTTATAAGCTATGTGCTGATTGCATTTGTGGCTATATCTTTAATAGTATCTTCTATTATGATAGGTGTTATCACATATATAAGTGTACTTGAAAGACGTAAGGAGATAGGAATATTAAGGGCAATAGGTGCTTCCAAGAAGAATGTATCGGCTGTATTTAATGCAGAAACATGTATAATCGGACTATGCTCAGGACTTATGGGTATAGGTATAACATTACTTTTCCTGCTTCCTATAAATGCTGTTATTCATGCACTTTCAGGGGTGGACAACATCAATGCAGTACTTCCTGTAATTCCAGCGATGGTGCTTATACTGCTTAGTGTATTTCTTACATTTACCGGTGGATTGATTCCTTCTAAAAAGGCATCAAAGAGTGACCCGGTGACAGCACTGAGGAATGAGTAGAATGATTAAAATGTTGTTTAATTGAATATTAGTTGGCGACGAACAGACGACAAATATAAGCTACAGGCAGTCTTGCACACTATGTTCAATGCCAGAAGCTTCAATCGGCTGTCTCTAAGACTTTTCAT
>OGOA01000903.1_pt1 | contig 17079 bp, 9 predicted proteins | sample 1573621 | NCBI WGS metagenome assembly OGOA01 (sample SAMEA2581917, study PRJEB24529) | metagenome | biome: Human gut stool | place: China | collected 2011
AATACCCCTTCTTTGCAGGCCCGGTGGGTGCTGTGAACCTGCACTACTCCGAGACCTACACCGATATGACCTATAACGACGTGCTGGTACGCGCCTGCGCCGAGAACGGCATTGCCGCCTTTACCGGTGACGGCACCAACCCCACCGTGATGGAGATGGCCACCAAGGCCATCGGTGCGGCGGGCGGCTGCGGTGTGCCCACCATCAAGCCCTGGAACATCGACACCATCCGGGAGAAGATGGCCCAGGCCAAGGCCAGCGGCTGCTTTGCCGTGGCCATGGACGTGGATGCGGCAGGCCTGCCCTTCCTCAAGAACATGACCCCGCCGGCCGGCAGCAAGAGCGTGGAAGAGCTGGCCGAGATCGTGAAGCTGGCCGAGCGGCCCTTCATCGTCAAGGGTGTGATGACCGTCAAGGGTGCTTTGAAGGCCAGGGAGGCCGGTGCCGCCGCCATCGTGGTGTCCAACCACGGCGGCCGTGTGCTGGACCAGTGCCCCGCCACCGCTGAAGTCCTGCCGGAGATCGCTGCAGCTCTCAAGGGCACCGGCGTGAAGATCCTGGTGGACGGCGGCATCCGCACCGGTGTGGATGTGTTCAAGGCACTGGCCCTGGGTGCCGATGGCGTGCTGATCTGCCGCCCCTTTGTCACGGCCGTGTACGGCGGCGGCGAGGAAGGCGTGAAGTGCTACATCGACAAGCTGGCCGGGGAACTGGCCGACACCATGCAGATGTGCGGCGCTCACAGTCTGGCAGAGATCACCCCCGATATGGTGCGCGTATAAAACCGAAGAAAAACGGGAAAAGCCGGAGCATGCCTGCGGGTGTGCCCCGGCTTTGTTAAATTTTGTTGAAAAGATGGATGTACGAAATTTGGACGCTTGTGTATTGCCCAAAAATGCGCTACACTACAATCAACTGAACCGTAAACCGGATGCCTGCAGGCGGGAGTGCCGCCTGCTCATTTTTAGGAGGATCTATGAAAAAGAAAACCGAGCAGAACGCTGCGGGAGCGCCGCAGACGGGGAGAATGGCCGGTGCCGGAGCGGCCGGGTTCCTGAAAAAGAACTGGAAGTGGCTGGTCCCGGTGGCCTGCGTGGCCGTGCTGGGCGGTGTGTGGCTGCTCAAGCCCAAGGCCGACAAGCCTGCCAGCGTGGATACCAGCTATGTGGAGACCGCGCCGGAACAGCGGGACCTCGTCAATGCCCTGAGCGGCACCGGCACCCTGAAGCCGGCGAATACTTATAATGTCAAGTCGCTGGTGTCCGGCAAGGTGCTGACCTGCAGCTTTGAGGAAGGCGACAACGTGGAAGAGGGCGATGTGCTCTACACCGTGGACTCCTCCGACGCTACCACCAAGGTGGAGCAGGCGGGCATCACCCTGCAGCAGGCCCAGCGCAACTACGACAAGACGGTGGACCGCCAGTATGTGCGCGCGGAAGTGGCCGGTGTCGTGAGCAGCCTGAAGGTCGCCAAGGGCGACGAGGTGACCAGCGGCCAGGAAGTGGCCGTGATCCGCGACAACTCCAAGATGACACTGGCACTGGAGTTCCCGGCGGCAGACGCAGCCGGTTTCTCGGTGGGGCAGAGCGCGGACGTGACGCTGGACGGTACCTTTGAGACCATGACCGGCACCGTTACCGCCGTCACCGGCACCGATGCCCTGAGCACCGGCAACCTGCTCACCCGCACCGTGACCATCTCGGTGCGCAACGCGGGCGGCCTGACCACCGCCCAGGCGGCCACCGCTACCGTGAACGGCGTGAGCTCCATCGGCGCGGCCACCTTCCAGTATCAGGCCGAGCGCACCCTGACGACGCTGGCCGCCGGTACGGTCACCGCCATCCATGCACGCGAGGGCGACAGCGTGAATAAGGACGACATCGTGCTGCAGATCAGCGGTGACGACCTGAGCGAGTCCATCCAGTCTGCTTCTGAGACCCTGCGTGGGGCCGAGCTGTCCATGCAGAGCACCCAGGACACCATGAACAACTACACCATCACCTCGCCCATCAGAGGCACCATCATCGAAAAGGCCGCCAAGGTGGGCGATGCCCTGAGCACGGGCAGCGACCTGTGCACCATCTACGATCTGAGCTACCTGGAAATGACCATCAATGTGGATGAGCTGCAGGTCAGCAGCCTGTCGGTGGGGCAGACCGTGCAGGTCACCGCCGACGCCGTGCAGGACAGGACCTATGAGGGCGTTGTGACCCGCGTGTCCATGAAGGGCGACACCAGCGGCGGCACCACCACCTACCCGGTCACCGTGCGCATCGACGAGACCGACGGCCTGCGCCCCGGCATGAACGCCAACGCGGAGATCGTGGTGGCCCAGGCCAAGAACGCACTGGCGGTGCCCAACGCAGCCGTGGTGCGCGGCAGCTATGTGCTGGTGACCCAGGACTCTCCCAGTGCGGTCAACGCGGACCCGGACATGGTCGCACCGGACGGCTTTGTGTACGTCAAGGTCAAGCTGGGCGTCAGTGACAGCGATTACACCCAGGTTGTCAGCGGCCTGACCGCGCAGGACACCGTGGGCTACGACCCCAGCTCGGTGAGCAGCGATACCTATTACGACAACGGCGGTTATGAGTACACGACCGACGGCACCACCGACACGACGGGCGGCGAGACCACCGACGGCACGGCCGATGGGGAAGGTGCAGAAAGCACCGTGACCGAGGAACCGGCCGTTGACGAGCCGGTGGACGCCGGAAATGACGGCGAAGCCGACGGCGTGATCCTGACCTGACACGGAGGAATGCATGAGCGCTCTGATCGAATTTGAAGAGGTCTGCAAGTATTACCAGATGGGCGACACCACGGTAAAGGCCGCAGACCACATTACCATGAAGATCGACAAAGGCGAGTTCGTGGCCATCGTGGGCCAGTCCGGCTCCGGCAAGTCCACCTGCATGAACATCATCGGCTGTCTGGACGTGCCTACCCACGGGGTGTACCGGCTCAACGGCCGGGACGTGGGTAAGATGAACCGCAACGAGCTGGCGGCGATCCGCAACGAGATGCTGGGCTTCATCTTCCAGCAGTACAACCTTTTGCCCCGGCTGAACCTGATGGAAAACGTGGAGGTGCCGCTGGTGTATGCGGGCGTTTCCCGCGCCGAGCGGCACGCCCGTGCCCGTGAGGTATTGGAGCAGGTGGGCCTGGGCGACAAACTGAAAAACCGGCCCAACCAGCTTTCCGGCGGCCAGCAGCAGCGTGTGTCCATTGCGCGGGCACTGGTGCGCAACCCGCCGGTGATCCTGGCCGATGAGCCCACCGGTGCACTGGACTCCCACACCGGCCGCGAGGTGCTGGGGCTTTTGCAGCAGCTGCACAAGCAGGGACATACCGTGGTGCTGATCACCCACGACAACTCCATTGCCGTGCAGGCCGACCGCATCATCCGGCTGGAGGACGGCAGGGTGGTCTACGACGGCGACTCTCACGCACCGGAGGCCATGGTGCAGCCCACTCTGCTGGCCGAAACGCCGGAAAAGGAGGAACAGGCATGATCATTGAGACCTTCCGGCAGGCCATTCAGAACGTGTGGAGCAACAAGCTGCGCACCTTTCTGACCATGCTGGGCATTATCATCGGCGTGATGGCGGTCATCGTCATCGTGGGTCTGGGCAACGGTATGACCAAGAGCATGCGGGACAGTTTTTCCGCGCTGGGCACCAACACCCTGAGCATTCAGGTTTGGGGCTACGGCTCCCGCACCGTACCGGTGGGCGATATGTACGACATCTGCCAGCGGCACTCCGACCTGATCAAGGCCGTGTCGCCCCAGATCGAATTCAGCGGCAAAGCCAGCGGTACGCTGAAGATCGGCACCACCAGTTACCGCTGGTCCAACATCAGCGGTGTGGACGAGAGCTACACCGAAATGAAAAATTACCAGATCGCACAGGGACGCGGCCTGCAGTACATGGATATGCAGGACAACAAGCAGGTCTGCATCATTGGCGATTACCTGAACCGGGTGGCTTTTGGCGGCAACGGTGTGGGGCAGACGCTGAAGATCGGTGCCAACAAGTTCCGCATTGTGGGCGTGCTGGCGGCCAAGGTCAGCAACCCCACCATGCAGCAAGGCAGCGACGACGACTGCGTCTACCTGCCCTACACCACCGTGATGCGGCTTTCCAGCCAGAGCGCAGTGAATAACTACACGGCTGTGATGACGGACGAAAGCTTTGCCAACGAGGCCAAAACCACGATGGAAGAGGAGCTGCAGAAGATCCTCAAGACCGAAAACGGCTACTATGTGTACAGCGCCAGCGAGTGGCTGGAAGAGATGAACAAGATGATCAACATGGTCATCGTGGTGCTCACCGGCATTGCCAGCATCTCGCTGCTGGTGGGCGGCATCGGCATCATGAACATCATGCTGGTGTCGGTGACCGAGCGCACCCGTGAGATCGGCATCCGCAAGGCCCTGGGTGCCAAGGAGCGCACCATTTTGGCGCAGTTCGTGGTGGAAGCTGCCACCACCTCGGCGCTGGGCGGTGTGCTGGGCATCGCACTGGGCTATGCGGTGAGCATGGCGGCCAACAAGGTGCTGCCCATGTTCATGAGCGATACCACCATCACGGTGAGTCCGTCGTTCAACTCCATCGTGGTGGCTTTTGGCATCTCGGTGGGCATCGGTGTGCTGTTCGGCTATCTGCCGGCCCGGCGCGCGGCACGTCTCAATCCCATCGAGGCGCTGCGTTACGACTGAGCCCGAAGAAAGGGGAATACCTATGAAAAAACGTTTTCTCGCACTTTTGCTGGCGGTGAGCATGGCGGTGTCCATGCTGGCCATGCCGGCGGCTGCGCTGGGCAGTGCCAGCAACACGGCCGTGCAGACGGCCATCACGCTGGGCGGTATGGACGCCGGGCAGACCGGCAGCTTGGACGCCGCCGTCACCCGCGGGGCCTTTGCCCGCATGCTGGTGGCGTTCTCGGCGTACCGGGAGAGCGCAGCCTCCCAGGGGGCTGTGGGCACCCTGTATAAGGACGTGCCCGGCTCTTCGCAGTGGGCACCCTACATCCGCATTGCGGTGCAGCAGGGCTGGATGAACGGCTACACGGACGGCACCTTCCGCCCGGACAACGCCGTCACGCTGGAAGAAGCCTGCACGGCCGTGCTCAAGCTGCTGGGCTACAAGATGACAGATCTGAACGGTGCCTTCCCGGCGGCGCAGCTGAACAAGGCTCAGGAACTGGGCCTGCGCAGCCAGCTGAACAGGGCACAGGGCCAGACCATGACCTACGAGGACTGCGCTGTGCTGCTGTACAACGCCCTCACGGCCAACACGGCCTCCGGCGGAGCCTATGGCAGCACCCTGGGCTTTACCGTGGCAAATGGTCAGGTGGACACCTCCACGGTGCTGCTCAGCAGCCTGAAGGGACCCTTTGTGGCGTCGGAGGGCACCCAGCTGCCCTTTGCACCGGTGAGCGTGTACCGCAACGACAAGGTGTCGGAGTCCGGCGAACTGAACAAATACGATGTGTATTATTACAGCGAGAGTCTACAGACGGTGTGGATCTATACCCGCCGCGCCGCAGGCCGCATCACAGCAGTTTCGCCCAGCGCCAGCGCTCCCACGGCGGTGACCGTGGCCGGTACCAGCTACCAGCTGGGCAGCTCGGCGGTGGCGTCCAAGATCTCGTCCCTGAACGGCGGCGGCGTGGGCGAAGTGGTCACCCTGCTGCTGGGCATGGACAATGAGGTGGCGGATGTGGTCACCGGCGAAGAGGCCGACAGCGTGTTCTACGGCGTGGTGCAGGGCGCAGCCCGCAGCCTTGTGGAAGATAACGGCGCGGATGTGCTGCAGCGCGTGGCTGTCATGTGCACCGATGGTGTTCAGCGCACTGTGAATGTGGACAAAAGCCTGAACTACCCCAAGGGCTGGCTGGTAGAGATCCGCGTAACGCCGGAAGGCGAGTCCGTGAGCGGCATCGAGAACAAGGTCGTTACCGGCAAGGTCAATGCAGATGCAACGGCACTGGGCAGCTATGCCCTTGCCGACGATGTACAGATTCTGGATACAACTGCGGAGGGTGTGGCTGGGACGGTTCGTCCCAGCCGCCTAGCGGGGACAGACCTGAATCTTCTGAACGTCCGCTACTATACGCTGAATGAGAAGGGCGAGATCGACCGCCTGATCCTGAATGATGTCACCGGCGACCTGTGGACCTACGGCGTGCTGGATGATATCAAGAATGTGGCAGTCAACTACTCGGAACTGCAGACGCTGGCCAAGATCATTTCCACTGGCAAGAGCGACAGCACGGATACGCAGGATAAGATCGTGGACGACCTGAAGGATGTTCTGGTGCCCACCACCAGCGAAGTGCTGTGGGGTGTGATCAACGGCGACATCCTCTCCACTCTGTGGCAGAAGATCACAGCCAACACGGATAGCCTGCTCAGCCTTGGTCTGCGGCAGGTGGGCAGCCTTGTAGGCGAACCGTATGCGTCCATCTTCCGCTATATTGGCGGCGGTGCTACCTATGTGTGCTATGTCAATGGTTCGCAGGTAGCTTTCACCACCAACGTCAAATATCCGGTGCTGGTAGGTGGTGTTGCAGCCCGCAGAGAGACGACCGGCAGCGTGCGGACGATGGTCCAGCTCATGCCCATGAAGATCGATCAGGTGGGTGCAGCGTCGGTCATGAGCAACGGCACCCGCTTTGAGATGGCGGACGACGCACAGGTGTATCTGTGGTACAAGGGTCAGTACTACGCCACCAAGCTGACCGAGGTCAACTCGGAGGGCTACTACCTGACCGGCTGGTACGATAACTTTGGCTGTGCTGCAGGCAAGCGCGTGCGTGTGATCGTGGCCGTCAAAAAGGACTGATGGATTATTACAGCGTCCCGCGCCGCATTCTGCGCGAGGCAAGACAGTTGGTGTACCCACGCCGCTGCCCGTTTTGTGATCGGGTGCTGGGCAGTGTGCCTGTCTGCCCGGATTGTGCCGCGGAGCTGGAAGAGCTGCGCAGGAAGCCGGGAATGCGGCTGGACGCTTCTCAGCATTATTTAGGGGAACTGACCGGTGCAGCAGCACCGTTCCGGTATGAGGGCTGTGTGCGGCGCGGCATCCTGCATACAAAATACCATGCTGCACCGTGGGCGGCGGTGGAGCTGGGCCTCTGGCTGGCAAAGCTGGCCTTTGGCAGCGAGATGCATATGGCCGGTGCAGAACCGGTGCCGGAGCTTGTGGAAGGCATGTCCCTTGGGTACGACTGCATCGTTCCCGTACCGGCATCCGGCAGAGCGCGCGGCTACAATGTGCCGCAGCTCATGGCGGTGCCGCTGGCCCGCGCACTGGGGATACCGCTGTACCCGAAAGCACTGGGCCGCACTCGTGCAAAGCGGCATCAGGCGGGCCTGCCCTTTGAGCAGCGCCTTGCCAATGTGGCGGGTGCCTTCCGGGTGACGGACACGGAACTTGTGGAGGGCAGAAAGGTGCTTTTGGTAGACGATGTGATCACCACCGGTGCCACGGCAGCAGCCTGCACACAGGCGCTGCTGGCAGCCGGTGCCGAGAGTGTGTTTGCAATTGCACTTGCCACTGTTGAATTTGAAATGTTTCCCGCAAGGGATCAGCCGCTGCAGGAAAACGAGCCGGATTTTTGAAAATTTATTTGCAAAAATCTGGCAGAAAAAGCTTGACAAAACACCCTGAATCAAGTATACTAATTGAGCTGTGAGCGATAACCGCTTGCAGATATCCGGGTGTAGCGCAGTTTTGGTAGCGCGCTTGAATGGGGTTCAAGAGGCCGTGAGTTCGATTCTCGCCACTCGGACCATAAATCCAACGATTTCACGTTAGAAATCGTTGGATTTTTTTGTTTGTAGGCTGACCTCATTTGGTTTTGACCACAATTTTGACCACAATGCCAACGATTTTATCCGGTCAATCGCAGGGGTAAATCCATGGAATTGAATACCTGACATACAGCCGCTCGATTTTGAAAATGATATGTACCCGATTTTCTGGATATAGCAACGCCTCCCGGTGTAGTTCTTCTGCTCTACACGGGGAGGCGTTTGTCTGTTATCTGCTTTTACGGCTCAGTTCAAAATACAGCAGCCCGCTCTGCCATCAGACCAGATACGGGTCCAGCAGGGCGTCTACCTCTTTTCTGCGCTTGGGTAAGGTGGTACGGTCGTTCTCGTTCATAAAACCTCCTATGTAGGACAAAAATGTGGATATTAAGAAAACATTGCATTTTGAGACGAAAAGGATATACTTATACTGGAGAAATCTATTTGACAGACAGGAGATTTCATATGATTTTGAGCGCAAAGAAATATGTGGCAGCGTTACTGGTTTTTATATGCGTGTGTATGATATTTTCTCCCCTGACTGCATATGCAGCCGAGGACAGTTCGCAGCATGAAACTGTCAAAGTCGGTTTCTTTGCCATGGATGGTTATCATGTGATGGATGAAGAAGGCAACCGCAGTGGGTATGGCTATGATTTTCTTCGGCTGATGGCCCGTTATTGGGATGTAGATTACGAATATGTCGGATATGATCAGAGCTGGGATGATATGCAGCAGATGCTTGAAGATGGCGAGATCGATATGGTAACATCTCCCCGCAAAACACCGGAAAGAGAAGAAAAGTTTGATTTTTCACGTCCGATCGGAACCAATAATGGGATTCTGACCGTCTGCAGTGACAACAGCACGATTGTGGATGGCAATTACAGTACTTACAACGGTATGCGTGTGGCATTTTTGAACGGAAGCTCACGAGATAAAGAGTTTGCGGATTTTGCAGGCAATAAAGGATTTACATATGATCCATTTTATTTTGATACGACAGCAGAGATGGAGGAAGCTCTTCAGAGCGGAAATGTTGATGCGATTGCTGCCACTTCTATGAGGAAAACAAACAATGAGCGTATCGTGGACAAATTTGACAGCAGCGAGTTCTATGTCATTGTTAAAAAAGGTAATACAGAATTGCTGAATGAGATCAATTATGCAATCGACCAGATGAATGCAGTTGAGGGTGACTGGAAAACGACACTTTATAATAAAAATTATGAAAGCATAGAAACTAAGAATCTGGAATATACGGAGAAAGAAAAAAGTATTATTTCACAGTATTCCAAGGACAACCCGCTTCATGTTCTGTGTGATCCGACCCGTTATCCATATTCTTATAATGAAAATGGTGAGATGAAGGGTATTATCCCGGATTACTTCCGGAAAATTGCAGACTATGCCGGGATTTCCTATGAGTTTCTTACACCTGCCACCAGAGATGAGTATATTGCCTATCAGAAAAATAAGGAAACCACAGATATAAGCATCGATGCACGCCTGGAAACAGATAACTATGCTGAAACGAAAAAATGGGGTGTTACTGCACCTTTCATTACGATGCAGCTGGCAAGGGTGACACGGCGTGACTTTGATGGAAAAATTAATGTTGTTACTACTGTTGACCAGACAGCATCAAATTCAATTGAAGATGCAATGGCACCCGGTGCAGAAAAACTGATGTGCAGTACCCGACAGGAAATGATGGAAGCTGTCCGTGAGGGGAAAGCAGATGCTGCCTTCGTCTACTATTACATGGCACAGGCGTTTGTGAACAGTGACACTACGGGCACCATGACATATACTCTGCTGGAACAGCCTACATTCACCTACCGCATGGTGATTTCATCAACTGAGAACCATGCGCTGGCTGGTATTCTGACGAAAGCAATGTATGCCATGCCTCAAAATCTTGTTGAAGATCTTGCAGCACAGTATACCACATACAAAGCAACAGAGCTGACATTTGTTGACTGGATCCGTCTGCATCCTGTTGTTACTGTTTTAGTTCTTCTTATTTTTGGATGGCTGCTGACTGCTATGGCTGTGACAATGGTGCATCTCAGTGCAAGAAAAAAAGCTCAGAAGGCGGCCCAGGAGAAAGCTGAGGAAATGGCGGAACTGGCAGAGCATGCACAGGCTGCAAACAAGGCAAAAACAGCATTTTTGTCACATATGTCCCATGATATGAGGACACCGATGAATGCAATCATAGGATTTACCGGTATTGCAATGAAAAACAATCCGTCAGACGAAGTGAAAAATTGTCTGGAAAAGATTGACGAAAGCTCAGAGCATTTACTGTCGCTGATCAATGATGTATTAGATCTGACCCACATCGAAAGTGGAAAAGTGAAATACAATCCGGTACCGGCGGATGTGAAAAACATTACAGATTCTGCATTGGATATTATAAAAGGCTTTCTTACGAACAGGGATATCAACTTTAAGATTCAGCGTGAAGATGCAAAGATTCCGAATGTACTTGCGGATCCTGCACGCCTGCGCGATGTGCTGGTCAATATTCTGAGCAATGCCGTGAAATTCACTCCGGATGGAGGGACGATTACATTTGAAGCCCGGTGTCAGGAAAAGGGCGGGGATGGATATATAAATATGCGTTACCGCATTTCGGATACTGGTATTGGCATGAGTGAGGAATTTACAAAAGAAGTTTTTGAGGAATTTGCACAGGAAGATTCCGATGTGAGAACGCAGTACCACGGAGTTGGACTGGGGATGGCTATCGTAAAGAAGTATGTGGATATGATGGGTGGAACCATTTCTGTGCAGAGTAAAAAGCATGAGGGAACCACATTTACTGTGGATATTCCTTTGGAAATTACAGATAAGGAATGTAATAAGTCAGACACAGGTTTTTCTGAAAAGGTAAATCTTACAGGTGTGAATGTCCTTCTTGCGGAGGATAATGAACTGAATGCAGAGATTGCTGCCGTGCAGTTGGAAGAGTTCGGGATGAATGTAGAAAGAGCTGTGGATGGAAAGAATGCTGTTGAGATTTTCAGAAATCATCCGGAAGGCACATTTGATGTAATCCTGATGGATATCATGATGCCTGAAATGAATGGTTATGAAGCGACAAAAGCAATCAGGGCAATGAATGACAGACCGGATGGAAAAAACATTCCTATTATAGCAATGACAGCTAATTCATTTGCAGAAGATGTTCAGGCATCACTGGATGCAGGAATGAACGCACATTTGTCAAAGCCGATTGTGATTGATGAAGTTATAAAAACGATTTTAAGGTATGTACTATAAAAGAGCGAATTTGTTAAAATGACGAAAAGACATCATTCCCAAAATCGTGTATACCATCGACAGGACCGATGTGCGGATGAACGGCATCAAATCTAAAATCGGCGGTACGGAAATGAACTCAAACTGCAGCCGTCTGGGGCGGAGAAAGATTGGGAAAAATGAAAAACTTTGGAACGAACGAAACCATGCAGACGCTGATGCGGAAAAGCGTCTGTGCGATGCTGTGCCTGCTGCTGTTGCTGTCAGCCGTGCTCCCTGTGAAGGCTGCCGCAGAAACCGCCCCTGCAAAGGTCGTCCGCGTTGGTTCGTTTGAGGACACCTTCAACTATTGCAACGAGAAGGGCGCAAGAAAGGCTACGGCTACGAATTACTGCAGACCTTATCCGGCTATACAGGCTGGCAGTTCGAGTATGTGACCTGCGACTGGTCGGACTGCTTCGAAAAGCTCAAAAACGGCGAGATCGACATTATGGGCGATATTTCTTATACGGAGGATCGCGCTGAGGAGATGCTGTTTTCGGACGAACCGATGGGGGAGGAAAAATATTACCTCTATGCCGATCTCTCGCGCGCAGACATCTCCGCTTCCGATTACAAAACGCTGAACGGCAAAAAGATCGGTGTTCTGATGGGAACGGAACCGGAGGTGATGTTGACCGAATGGGAGGAAAAACACGGCATAAAAACGCAGCACGTCAACATCTCCAACAACGAGGATGTGAAACAAAAGCTGGCAAACCACGAGATCGACTGCTTTGTTTCACTGGAAGAATCCTTCTGGGCAGAGCTTGGCATCTCGACCATAACCCGCGTGGGAAAATCCGGCATCTACTATGCGCTCAACAAAGACCGTCCGGATCTCAAGGAAGAACTGGACAATGCGATGCGCGCGTTGGACGAAGCGGCTCCTTTTTATACGGCAGATCTGTATAAAAGGTATTTCTCGCTGGATTATATCCCTATCCTTACGGGGGAGGAAAAGGCATGGCTTAAAGGGCATGGTGCCATCCGGATGGGCTTTTTGACGAGTGATCGCGGCGTCAGCACCTATGACCCTGCCACTGGGGAGATTACCGGGACAATAACGGACTATATTCAGTTTGCCGCAGATTGTCTGGGAAATCAGGAGCTGGAATTCCAGTTGGTCGGTTATGATGACAAAGAGGCGGAACTCAATGCGCTGAAATCAGGCGAGATCGACATGATCTTCCATTTCGACCAGAGTCCCAATCTGGCAGAAGAATATCGCGTTGCCTGCACCAACACAACGTGGACCTCCAATATGATGGCGGTCACGAACCAACAGCATTTTAACGAAAACAAAGCGAACCGCATTGCCGTTCCCCAAAACAAGATCTCCCTAACAAGGTACCTTGCGTTTTATTATCCGCAGTGGGAAATCGTGGACTGCGATACACAGGAGGATGCGATAAAACTGGTCAAGGACGGACAGGCAGACTGTTTTATCACAGGGGTCAGCAGCGAGGCAAAATACAGCAAGAATCATGGGTTTTACAGCGTTCTGCTGCCAAATCCTGCCAAATCTTGCTTCGCGGTCAATAGTGGAAACCGCAGCCTGCTGTCCATCCTGAACAAAACGATCAAGGCAATGCCAGCCAATATGCTTACCAGCTCTCTGGCGATGTATAAGAGCTCCTCACGGAAGGTTACCCTGAGCGAGTTTATAAAGGACAATTTCTTTATGGTTCTGCTGGTCAGCAGCATTGCGGTTGCAGCCATTCTGCTCACGATTTTAAAGCTGCTCCAGAAGGCGCGCAAAGCCGAAGTTGCTGCAAGGAAAGCTGCAAACGATACGCAGGAGCTGAATGCAAAATTGCAGATTGCCGTAGAAAACGCCGAGAGCGCGAACCACGCCAAATCCACCTTCCTGTTCAATATGTCGCATGATATCCGCACCCCCATGAACGCCATTATCGGTTACGCAGACCTTGCTTCCCGGCATTCGGACGACCCTGCAAAGCTGAAAAATTACATGGAGAACATTCAGGTGTGCGGACAGAACCTGCTGATGCTGCTGAACAATGTTCTGGATCTTGCCCGAATCGAGAACGATAAGACGGAGATGGAGTATTCTGTTTCGGATGTCGATAAGGATTTCCGTAATTGCATTGCCATGTTCCGGAATCAGGCAGACAGCAAGGGGCAGACGCTTACGGTAACAACACATCTGCTGCATCCGTATGTCTATGTGGATATTCCGCACCTGACCGAGGTATGTACGAACCTTGTCAGCAATGCAGTCAAATACACGGGAGCCGGCGGCACGATCCGCTGCAATGTTACGCAGAAGCCCGGCGAAAAAGAAGGCTGGTGCGATACGGTGGTCACGGTTGCCGATAACGGCATCGGAATGTCGCAGGAGTTCCAGAAGCACATTTTTGAACCGTTTGAACGGGAACGTACATCCACCGTCAGCAAGGTGGAAGGCAGCGGCATCGGGATGGGGATCGTGAAAAAGCTGGTCGGACTGATGGGCGGCACCGTGGCAGTGGAGAGCAAGATCGGTGTTGGCTCCACGTTTACTGTGACCATTCCCTGCCGCATTGCGTCCGAGGATGAAACACAGGCGAAACGAGAAACAAACCCTTCGGACCAAAAGTGCCTGTGCGGTACAAGGATCCTGCTGACCGAGGACAACGACCTCAATGCAGAGATCGCCACCGAGCTGCTGCAGGAAGAAGGCTGTACGGTAGACCGCGCAAAAGATGGTGTGGAATGTGTGGATATGCTGGAAAAAGCGGCGAACGGAACGTATCAGTTGATCCTTATGGACATCCAGATGCCGGTGATGAACGGCTACGATGCGGCAAGAAAAATACGTAGGCTGGACGACCCCCAAAAAGCAAATATCCCCATCATCGCGATGACGGCAAATGCCTTTACCGAAGATAGACAGGTGGCACTGGATGCCGGAATGAACGATCATATCGCAAAGCCGATCAATATGAATGTTCTTGTGCCGACCATCCAGAAATATCTCTGATGCGGACAGAAAGTTTTCGCACATAAAAACGACCAGTAGACTGCAGTTCACAATCATTCTGCTGCCTTTATAGACTGCGGTCTGCTAATTTCCGCAAGGGAGCATGACAAAAGTGATCCTCCATATCAAGCTGCCGCTAACAATGTTAATACGTCCTAACATCGTCAAAAAATATTGAAAAACCCCGAAAGCGTGCTACAATATATAGATAAAGAGCCTGCCCTCGCTCAAGGGCATGGGCGCTCAGATAGAAACACAGAAACGAGGGGTAACTATGTTTGATACAAAAAAGCTCGCACTGTTTTTGGGTGGTGTAGTGTTCGGCTCTGCCGGCTTCAAGGTGCTGTCCAGCAAGGACGCCAAAAAGGTCTATACCCAGACCACTGCTGCGGTGCTGCGGATGAAGGACTGCACCATGCAGACCGTGAATAAGGTGCAGGAGGAAGCAGGGGACATCCTTGCTGATGCAAAGGCCATCAACGAGAGCCGTGCCGCCGAGGCTGCACAGGAAGTCATCGAGGATACGGCTGAAGAAGAGCAGCCCGCAGAGCAGACTGCACAGTGATACAACGCAGCGGAGCCGCCCTCGGGCGGCTCTTTTTTACGCAGAGGGGTAAGAAAAGCAATGAAATGTACGATCTTGCATGAAAGGAAGGGACGGATGCGGGTGCATGTCTGCACCGTGCGAATGACCCTGCACCGGGCAGATGTGCTGGAAGCCTACCTGAACGGGCAGGACAACATCCAGAAAGCCACCGTCTACGAGCGCACCGGAGATGTGGTGCTGACCTATCGGGGCAGTCGGAAGGATGCCGTCGCCCTGCTGGCTGCCTACCGCTTTGACAACGCAGAATTAGAGGTGCTGGTCACCTCCCACGACAGCCGGAAGATCAATCAGGAATATCAGGAAAAGATGGTCGGCCTTGTGGCAGGCCGGATGTTCCGCAATGTGTTCCTGCCTGCGCCCATCGCGGCGGCCTATACGGTGTGGCGCTCCATCGCCTTTGTCTGGAAGGGCGTCCGCTGCCTGCTGCACCGCAAGCTGGAAGTAGAGGTACTGGATGCGCTCAGCATCACCGCCTCCCTCCTGCGGGGCGATTACAGCACGGCAGGCTCGGTGATGTTCCTGCTGACGGTGGGCAGCCTGCTGGAGGAGTGGACGCGGAAAAAGAGCTTGGACGACCTTGCCCGCAGCATGGCGCTGAATGTGGATAAGGTCTGGGTGCGTACCCCGCAGGGCGAGGTGCTGGTGCCGTTGACCCGCGTTCACGCCGGGGACGAAGTGGTGGTGCGCTCCGGCAACATGATCCCGTTGGACGGCACGGTGCTGGAAGGCGAAGCGATGGTGAACCAAGCTGCCCTCACCGGAGAATCCATGCCGGTGCGGAAAGCCGCCGGGGCCACCGTCTACGCCGGAACGGTGGTGGAAGAGGGCGAATGCGTCCTTGTGGCCAAGGCCGAAGGCGGTGCCAACCGCTACGATAAGATCGTGGCCATGATCGAGGAATCGGAAAAGCTCAAGTCCGGCACCGAGAACCGGGCCTTGCAGCTGGCCGACCGCTTGGTGCCGTGGTGCCTTGCCGGTACGGTGGCCACCTATGCCTTTACCCGCAACGTCACCCGCGCCATCTCCATCCTGATGGTGGACTTTTCCTGTGCATTGAAACTCTCCATGCCGCTTGCGGTGCTCTCTGCCATGCGGGAGTGCGGGGAATACCACATCACCGTAAAGGGCGGCAAGTATCTGGAAGCGCTGGCGCAGGCGGACACCATCGTGTTTGATAAGACCGGTACCCTCACCCGCGCCACCCCGCAGGTGGTGCAGGTAGTGCCCTTCTCCGGCTGCGGGGAGCAGGAAGTATTGCAGCTTGCCGCCTGTCTGGAAGAACATTTCCCCCATTCCATGGCAAACGCCGTGGTCCGTGCCGCCAAGGAGCAGGGGATCTCTCACGAAGAGATGCACTCCGAGGTGGAATACATCGTGGCGCACGGCATTGCCAGCCGGGTAGGCGGCACGCGGGTGGTCATTGGCAGCGCCCACTTCATTTTTGAAGATGAGGGCTGCACCATCCCGGCAGAGGAACAGGCAAAGTTCGATGCGCTGGACCCGCAGTATTCCCACCTGTATCTGGCAGCGTCCGGGGTACTGGCGGGGGTCATCTGCATCGCAGACCCCCTGCGCCCGGAGGCGGCACAGGTGCTGCATAAGCTCCGGAAACTGGGCATCACCCAGACCGTCATGATGACCGGCGACAGCGACCGCACCGCCCGTGCCATTGCGGCGCAGGTGGGGGTAGACCGCTGCTTTGCGGAGGTGCTGCCGGAGGATAAAGCCGCCTTTGTGCGCAATGCTAAGGCCGAGGGACATACGGTGGTGATGATCGGCGACGGCATCAATGATTCGCCTGCCTTGTCGGCGGCAGATATCGGGATCGCCATCCATTCCGGTGCTGCCATCGCCCGGGAGATCGCCGATGTGACCATTCGCGCGGACAGTCTGGAAGAGCTGGTGACCTTAAAAGCCATTGCCAACGCCCTGCAAAAGCGGGTGGGCAGCAATTACCGCTTTGTGCTCAGCTTCAACTCAGCGCTCATCCTTCTGGGCGCACTGGGCGTCCTGCCCCCGGCTACCAGCGCCATGCTGCATAACCTTTCCACCCTTGGCATCAGTCTGCACAGCATGACAGATCTGTTGGAGCAGAAACCTTCCCTGTAAAAATGACAAATCATCCCAGCCAAAAGGAGGCTGCTGCACAAATACCGTGCGGCAGCCTCCATTTTTAGTTCAGATAAACCGGCAGAAACCCAGCCAGCAGCCCAGCAGGAAGAAGAGCAGCGCCTTTGCCAGTACCGGCAGCCACAGGCTCTTGCACAATGTCCTATCCCACCGGCAGATATTTGACCTTCTGCCGTGAGGGGAGCGCCGGAAACGGCATCCACTTCCCAGCTCTGGGCTTCCACC
>OGOA01000904.1_pt1 | contig 17068 bp, 12 predicted proteins | sample 1573621 | NCBI WGS metagenome assembly OGOA01 (sample SAMEA2581917, study PRJEB24529) | metagenome | biome: Human gut stool | place: China | collected 2011
CGGCGGTCTGGGGGCAAGACCGGAACAGATCGGGTTCGTCTCTGACGGTGACGGTGCATTGACAGCGTTAGCGGTTGCCGCAAAGCTTCTCAGAATGCAGGCAAAGGGCGATTTCCTTGAGGGCGATGTATTCATATCTACGCATGTCTGCCCGGACGCTCCGACAGCTCCCCATGAACCGGTGCCGTTTATGAACTCCCCGGTGGAGACCTGGCAGGTGAATAAGGAGGAAGTGACGGACGATCTGGACGCAGTCCTGGTTGTGGATACCACAAAGGGAAACAGGATCATCAACCACCGTGGATTCGCAATCTCACCGACGGTATGTCAGGGGTATATTTTGAGAGTCAGCGAGGATCTTCTCGATGTGATGCAGATGACAACAGGAAAACTTCCTTATGTATTTGCTCTGACACAGCAGGATATCACGCCTTATGGAAATGGAATCTTCCATTTAAACAGCATCCTGCAGCCTGCGACGGCGACAAAAGCCCCGGTGGTAGGCGTTGCGATCACGACAGAGACGACCGTTGCCGGATGTGCAACGGGAGCTACCCATATGGAAGATCTGGATGAGGCAGCCCGGTTTATGATCGAGTCGGCGAAGGCATTCGGAAGAGGAAAGCTGAGTTTTCTGGACAAGGAGGAGTTTGCTCGGATCAAGGAGCTTTACGGCAGCATGGAACACTTCCAGACGCTTGGAAAGAAGAGTGAAGAGGCGTAAGCTTCGGGAAAAGATCCGGGTCTTAGCCGGATTCCGGCAGCAGATGTAATTTTTTTAAGAAATTTGACAGAAATTTATCATAAATCCCGGCGGAAAAAATTTGACAGGTTCTGCCGGGATTGTTACAATTACGGGTAGAGCAAAAATTGTAACAATATGCGATAACCGTCTATGGGACGGGGTGATGGAGAACATACATGTCAGACAGAGAAATGATAGAAGAAACTAAGAAAGACGTTCCGGATCAGATGGAGCCGGTGATCCCGGAGATCCCGGCGGAGAAATCCGGGAAAGAACCGGAGGTCGAAGCCGCAGAAGCCGCCAGCACAGAACCGGAGTCAAAGGCTGCAGAAGCCGACAGCGCTGAATCGGAGACAGAGGGACAGAGATCCCGTTCTGCGGGAAGACGTTCCGGAAACCGAAGGGAAAAACTGCAGCCCGTGCGCCCGAAAAAAGAGCATCAGGCAAGTCAGCGTGAAAATATCTTAAGACTGCGTGAGATCAAAAAGAAAAAGGCGGCGATGCCGTATATGAAGATCCTCGCGGCAGGAGGAGCGGCTGTTGCAGTGGTCGCGGTGGTTGCGGTTGCAGGAACTGTGATCGGAAATCACAGGGACACTTTTTCCAGAGGGATGAAGGTTGAGACCGCAGCGGCTTCCTTAGAGACAACAGAGGCTGCATCTGAGAGCACCGGGGAGAGAAATATTGTTCTGGAGACCACGCTTTCTGCCGAGGAGATTGCGTCTAAGGAATATGAAAAGACGGTCCAGAGTATTGTGGACAGCTATGCAAATCTTGGGATTGCGGAGGTCTCAGGCTATCTGAACGTCAGAAAGACCCCGGAGAGCTTCGGTGAGGTCATAGGAAAGCTGCCGAAGGGCGGTGCCTGCGAGATTCTGGATACCTCCACAGATGGCTGGTATAAGATCTCATCTGGCGGTGTGACCGGTTATGTAAGCTCCCAGTATGTCTATACCGGGGATGAGGCGAAAAAACTGGCTGCGGAAAATGTGGCTGAGCGTGCCGTGATCGATGCGGATAAGTTAAATGTCCGGTCAGAGCCGAAGGCGGATGCGAATGTTGTGGAGCAGGTATTTAAAAACGAAAGATATGACATCAGGGGGCAGCAGGACGGCTGGATCCAGATTTCTTCCGGATATATTTCTGCGGATTATGTCACCGTAAAATACGCTCTGGATGAGGCGATCAAGCAGGATATGAGACAGACGGTCTTAAGCCTTTATGATAATCTCGGTGTATCCAATGTGTCCAATTACCTGAATGTCCGCGACAATCCGGATGAGAAGAAGGGCAAGATCATCGCGAAGCTGCCGAGCAACGCAGGCTGTGATATCCTGGACACCTCCACGTCGGGCTGGTACAAGATCCGTTCCGGAAACATTACCGGTTATGTAAAATCTGAGTATATCCTGACAGGACAGCAGGCGAAGGACAAAGCGCTTCAGGTTGCAAAGCTGATGGCGATCTCCAACACGGACGGCGTCAATGTCCGCACAGAGCCGAACACGAATTCTTCGATCTACACACAGATCTCCAACAGCGAGCGATTCCTTGTAGCGGATCAGCAGGATGGCTGGGTAAAGATCGAGATCGATGATCAGGATGCATACCTGTCCAGCGATTATGTTGACGTTAAGTACGGTCTGGAAGAGGCGATCAAGTATACGCCGGTGGTTGAGGTTGCAGATACCTCTTCGAAGAATGATTCTAAGAACAGTTCAAAGAACAGTTCAAAGAATAATTCCGGTAAGAAGAACAGCGCAAACGACGGGGCTGCCGGATCGAAGTCCGGAAGTGTTTCCTCCAAACGTGCCCAGATCGCAAACTACGCAGTTCAGTTCGTCGGAAACAGATATGTCTACGGCGGAACGAGCCTGACAAACGGAACGGACTGCTCCGGATTTACGATGCGTATCTTTGAGCATTTCGGTGTGACGACCGGACGTACCTCAAGAGACCAGGCGGCAAACGGCAAGGAAATCTCCCTCGACCAGATCCAGCCGGGCGACCTGTTATTCTACGCAAGCGGAAAGACGATCAACCACGTTGCCCTCTACATCGGCGACGGAAAGATCATCCACGCCAGCACATCAAAGACCGGCATTATTATTTCTACGGCGTACTACCGTACTCCGGCGAAAGCGGTTACCTTCTTAGATTAAGAGCTGCAGGAATTTATTATGCAGCAATCTGTTCCAGCAGCAGATGTCCATTGATCTTCAGGATAACTGGGTAAAAGATAAAAGAAAAGATCATAAAGAAAAAATAAGGAGCTGTGGAAAAACAGCTCCTTATTGTGTATAATAAGAAATAGTGCAGTGTGTAAAAATCCCGACAATGAAGTCTGTTGATAAGTTAGAATAGCTTAAAATAAGACTTTGCAGGGTGTTTCGATGATGAAAAATTGGTCATTTACGACAGATTTACGACAAAAGTATAAAAAAGGATATTGAAAAACCTGGGAAGCGCTTGGCTAAGGTATGATTACCACCCCCTGTATATTATATATATTATTGTATTAGAAGAGAAGATGCAGAAAAGATGATAAAGAATAAATAAACTGATTAAGGATAGAATTGATGAGAAGCATTGTAAACATAGAACTCTAAGAGGTAATTGCTATGAAAGAAAACATGCTGTTTTCTGGCGAATCAAAGAATATCGAGTATAAGGTGACGGTACCTGATAAGAGCGAAAAATATATGAAAACAGTGGTGGCTTTTGCCAATGGTAAAGGTGGCAAGATTGTTTTCGGAGTAGACGATAAGACATTAGAAATTGTGGGAATGAATACGGAAAATATTTATAAAACCATGGATGCCATTACCAACGCAATTTCTGATGCGTGTGAACCAGCCATCAGACCGGATGTGGCTTTACAGACAGTTAAAGATAAAACGGTGATTGTTGTAGAAATTTTACCAGGTGCACAGCGTCCATATTATATAAAATCACAGGGGATGATTGATGGTACTTATGTAAGAGCATCTGGCACAACCAGACATGTGGAAGGGTATATGCTAAAGGAACTGATTTTAGAAGGGCAGAATCGCCACTTTGATAGTGAAATATGCCAGAACATGACGGTTTCAGATAGTGACATCAATGAACTTTGCAAAAGTATGAAAGAAACTGCTCTTGCCAACACATGGCAGGATAGTGAGAAGGCGAAGATAAAAGAGGTAACCAAGAACACATTGATTTCCTGGGGTGTACTGAAGGAGTCTGAAGGTGGTATATATCCCACAAATGCATATGCTCTTTTAACTGGAAGAATGCCACAGCAGCCTACTATCCAGTGTGGTGTGTTTAAAGGAACAAACCGTGCGTATTTTGTTGACAGGAGAGAATTTGAGGGTCCCATTCAGGAACAGATGGAAGCTGCATATCGGTATGTCCTTGAAAAAATCAATATGGGAATGACGATAAAGGGTATGTACAGACAGGATGTGTATGAATTGCCAACAGACAGTATTCGCGAGATTATTGCAAATGCTGTAGCACATCGTAGCTATCTCGAACAGGGGAGTATTCAGGTGGCATTGTTTGATGATAGACTGGAAGTAACTTCGCCTGGGATGCTCCTAAATAATGTCACCATTTCTAAAATGATGGTGGGGTATTCAAAACCGAGAAATCCTGCAATTGCAAGAGCCTTTGCCTATATGAAAATTATTGAGAAATGGGGAACCGGAATACCGAGATTGTTTGAGGCCTGTGCGGAATATGGTTTGCCTGAACCAGAACTGATTGATTTTGATGGGGATTTTAGGGTAAACATGTATCGGAAAAGAGATACGGACATAAAGACTAACACAAAAAAAGTCACTAACACTAACATAAAAACTAACACAGAAAAAGTCACTAACACTAACACAAAAACCAATACTAACATTAAAAAACAAAAAGCTAATGCGGAAACCGCAACCAGGATTCTGGAAATCATGCGAGAACAGCCAACGATTACTGTGAAGAAAATCGCAGATCAGATGCGATTATCAGTGGCCGGAGTCAGGTATCATATCAATAAAATGAAGAAAGATGGTTTGGTGGAACATGTAGGTCCTTCCAAAAAGGGTACATGGTTGCTACACGATGAATCATAGTATGTTTATTGTTGTAACGAAAAATTCAAAATTCACAGGATCAATCGAACTTGTTTACGATCATACCGCCTTAGTGTAAAATATTGTTTGAGAAGACGAGAAAAGGAGACAAAGCCAACGGAAATGGATAAAATGGCAGAGAAAGAGGAAGTAACCGCTGAGACTTCCACAGAAGATGCAGAAAAGGTTGTAGTAGAGCCTTATGATGCAGCAGATATCGATTTTGATACATTCTGCAAATCAGATATGAGAGTGGTAAAAGTAAAAGACTGTGTTGCAGTGAAAAAATCCAAAAAGCTGCTGCAGTTTACATTAGATGATGGTAGCGGAACAGATCGTACCATTCTTTCCGGAATGCATTCATATTACGAACCGGAGGAACTGGTTGGCAAGACCTTAGTTGCGATTGTCAACATCCCGCCGAGAGCTATGATGGGAATTGTATCCCATGGCATGTTTCTTTCTGCTGAATGCAAGAAGGGGAAGATGAGATTGTGAACCTGTTAATGCTGGATGATAAGATTCCGGTTGGATCCAAACTCTGCTAAACAAAAATATATCTTAAGCAAAGCTCTTTCCATGGAAATGGAAGGAGAACTTATGAAAGATTCAAGAAAAGATTCAAAGGGACGCGTTTTAAAAGACGGTGAGAGCCAGAGAAAAGATGGCAGCTACGAATATAAAGGTGCAGATGGCCGCAGGCATAGTGTGTATGCTGGAACGTTAAAGGAACTTCGGGAGAAGCGGAAACAGGCCGAGAAAAACGTGGAGGATGGAATCCTTTTTGTAAATCAGAACATCCTTTTAAATGATGTTTTTGATATCTATTTCAGTGGCAAGACGGAACTGAAAGAATCCACCAGATCGAATTATAAGTATATGTACGATAAGTTCGTACGTATGAAATTTGGAATGCGGAAAATCAGCTTGATTAAGTATTCTGATATTCGGGAATTTTATAATTACTTGATCAATGACCTGAGTTTTAAACCGAACAGCCTGGAGATTATCCATTCATTGCTGCATCCGACATTTACACTGGCGGTGAGAGATGGTTATATTCGCTGTAATCCATCAGACGGGCTTAAGGGTGATATCAAGAAAAGCCATTGTTGGGAGAAGCCACAAAGGCATGCACTGACAGAGGCAGAACAGGCAGCATTTGTTCAGTTTGTTTCAACCTCGCCGATTTATAGCCACTGGATGCCACTGTTTACATTTCTGCTTGGAACGGGATGTAGGATTGGTGAAACGATTGGTCTTCGATGGAATGATTGTGATTTTGAGAATAATGAGATTTTCATCAACCATAATGTTATTTACCGTTTCCGTGACTACGATGGTTGGCGGTTCCGTCTTACAACGCCCAAAACGAACGCTGGCAATCGTGTAGTTCCGATGCTGTCAGAGGTGAGGGAAGCGTTGCTTCAGGAACGTGAGAATCAGAAACGGTTCAAGCTGAAATCTCCGACGATAGATGGATATTCCAATTTTGTTTTTCTGAACAGGGAGCAGAATCTTCATAACCCGATGACTATAAATCGTGCAATTAAACGGATTATAAGAGATCACAATCGGGATGAAGTGAAACTGGCTGAAAAGGAAAAACGGGAGCCACTGCTGATTCGGGATTTTTCAGTTCACAATCTGAGGCACACGTTCTGTACCCGCTTCTGCGAAAATGAAACCAATCTGAAAGTCATTCAGGAAATCATGGGGCATTCGGATATCTCGACCACGATGAATATCTATGCGGAAGCAACGGCATAGAAAAATTCTTTTGCAAATCTGGAAGGAAAACTGAGACTTTCATAGTCAGAAATGATGGATTTTTTACGACAGATTTACGACAAAATTTTTCAAAATATGCCACTTTATGCCACGATATGAGAAGTTACTGCATATGCGAAAAATGGCTTAAATACGCGCTTCGCAAGCATTTATGCGGGTTCCGGGAAAATGCCGGATACAAATCCAAAATATGAAGGCAGAAGATATAACTTCTCAGAGCCTTTAAAGAGGTATGTAAAAATTCATTTTAGATAGGAATTTTTGCCATTCAGCTTATGTTTTTATGGTCAGCGCGGCAGGTGCGCAGACCTGCGGAACAACAAAATACAATATGTAAAAGTGAGGAAACACGTATGAATGAGATCGGAACGTTCGACATTCTGGGGCCGAACATGATCGGACCATCAAGCTCCCACACGGCTGGGGCACTGAGGATCGCTTTTATTGCCGGAAAAATGGTGGAGAAGCCGGCGGCGGTGCGCTTTGTGCTCTACGGATCCTTCGCCCGTACCTACCATGGACACGGAACAGACCGTGCATTAGTCGGCGGAATCCTTGGATATCACCCGGATGATGAAAGGATCCGCGATTCCTTTGAGCACGCGAAAGAGGCAGGACTTGACTTTACCTTCGAGGAAAACTTCACAGATAAGGAGATCTATCCGAATACGGTGGACATTTATGTAAAGGACGAAAATGGAAATGAGATGTCCCTGCGCGGAAAGTCCATTGGCGGCGGAAATGCGGTCATCACGCGGTTAAACGGCGTCGATGTTGATCTTACCGGAAATTACAGCACCATTGTTGTCCAGCACATCGACAAAAAGGGTACGCTGGCGTTCGTGACGGCCGTTTTGAGCGCTTACGACTTAAATATCGGTTCCCTGCGCCTTTACCGCGAGAGCAAGGGCAAGATGGCCTACGCGATCATCGAGGTGGATACTATGGTCTCCAGCCAGGTGATTAACGCGCTGCGGGGGTTTGAGGCTGTGAAAAACGTTCTTTTGGTTCCGGCGATCAATCTGGACTGATGGGGGGAGAAACGATGAATTTTATAAATGGTGCAGAACTTTTAGAGTACTGCGAAAAGGAAAATAAAAAGATCTCTGAGGCCATGTTCGAGCGGGAAACCACGTTTCTGGAGCAGGATCCGGAGAAGACAAGGGCGAAAATGAAGAAAGCATGGTCCATCATGCAGGCGTCGGCGAAGAAGCCGTTAAAGGAAAATATCGTCAGCATGGGCGGCATGATCGGCGGGGAGAGCAGAAAGCTCCACACGCTGAGGGAAAATAAGAAGAATCTCTGTGGGGATGTGGTTTCAAAGGCGATCGCCTATGCGGTGGGCGTTCTCGAGGTCAACGCGTCCATGGGACTCATCGTTGCGGCACCGACGGCTGGCTCTTCTGGTGTAATTCCGGGAGTCTGCTGTTCCCTGCAGGAAAACTACGGATTTACGGATGAGGAGATCTGCCAGGCGTTATTTAACGCGGCGGCAGTGGGATACCTCATTACGAGAAATGCCACGACAGCCGGAGCAGAGGGCGGATGTCAGGCGGAGGTGGGAGCGGCCAGTGCCATGGCAGCGTCAGCGGCTGTGGAGCTTTTCGGCGGAACACCGGCGCAGTGTCTCGACGCGGCATCCTTCGCGATCGTGAATATTCTGGGACTTGTTTGTGATCCCGTCGGCGGACTTGTGGAAAATCCATGTCAGAACCGGAATGCCATGGGGGCGTCAAATGCTCTGATCTCCGCGGAACTTTCTATGGCGGGAATCAAGAGCATCACCCCGATTGACGAGACCATCGGTGTCATGTATGCGGTGGGACGGTCGATTCCGTCAGAACTCAGGGAGACTTCCATGGGCGGTATGGCGGTCGCAAAGAGCGCATGTGAGGCTTGCGCGGCATGTGCAAAGGAAACTCAAAAATGAAGAAAAGAATAGTTGGCAACTGATAAAGGGCATCTAAACATAATAAACAGGCGGTACTTAATCTAAAATCAAGTACCGCCTGTATTTTTGCTGCCTGGCATTTCAGTCACTGTGCGGTTTCCCACATCAACGCTGCCGCCCGGCTATTCATTCTTATTAAGTTTCAGGATTCTTTAGAACTCCGGTTCAATGAGTCCGTAAGAGTTTCCTTTTCTCTTATAAACTACATTGACTTCGTTTGTATCAGCGTTGAGGAACATAAAGAAGTTGTGTCCTAAGAGTTCCATCTGTACGCAAGCCTCCTCGGCATCCATCGGTTTCATTGCGAAACGTTTTGTCTTTACGATATTAACGGTCTCCTCCGGCTCGGATTCTTCCTGAAGGAAGGCTTCGTTAAATGCTAAGGCGTTCTGCTTTTTGTCAACGATCTTTGTCTTATATTTCTTGATCTGACGCTCGATAATTTCTTCAACGAGATCAACAGATACATACATATCGCTGGAATCCTGCTCAGCTCGGATAATGCTGCCTTTAACAGGAATCGTAACCTCTATTTTCTGACGTCCTTTCTCTACGCTCAATGTTACCTGTACTTCAGTATCAGGAGAAAAATAGCGCTCCAGTTTTCCTAATTTACTTTCCACGGCATCTTTTAAGCCTGGTGTAATGTTGATATTTTTTCCGCTGATCGTGTAACGCATAAAATCAACTCCTTTGTTTGGGATGACTTAAGTATAACACAAAATTCTGTAAAAGACAACCAAAATACATAAAAAATGAGAAAATTTAAAAAGGTAAAAAAAGGTGTATAAAAGCTCAAAAACTATATGAAGCCTTCCCGGTTTGTCAATGGGATTGGGCAAAAAAGTTGTCGGAAATGTAAATTTTATAAGATGTTCACAAAAATAAAACAAATATTAAGGAACCGTAAAATCCACCGATGGGGAGGAAAAAACTTGTGGATAATGTGGATAACTTGGTGTATAACTGCGAAATGGCGTGAAATCGGCATTTCTCGAGGTGGACAACTTTCCACATAATTTCGGTGGATGAGTGTGGATAAAGTGGATAACCAGACAATCGAATGTATGGTTTGTGCAAGTTGTACATTTAAAGGGGAAAAGCGGCAGGAAGAGAGAAAAATAGACAGAAGTGAGGGAGAAGCCGGGGGAAGGAGTCAGGGAGATGTCGAAGAGGAAAAAATTGAATTGTCGAAAAATTGTCAAAACGGTTTTAGAAAAAACAGCAGGGATGCGGCGCAGATGGACGATGCGGCTGCGAGAAGATGTAGCAGGGAGTTTTATCGGGAATTGCGCAGGCAGAGATAAGGATTTATGTACGAAATGTTAAAATTACATGAAGTCATTGAATAAAAACCCGGAAGGTGTTAAAATATTAAGGATTGTACGATGCAGACGTATGCGGTTATGCGGTAAAATCCCGCAGGACGGAGCAGCGGACATCAAAAACGATTCAGATATAGAAACTTGTATGCAGTGGCCTGATGTGAGATGAACCATGCGTCATGTGGATAAAATCCGGCTCCGGCGTTTGAAAGACCGTGTATCCGTGGATAACTCCCGCGAGATGGATAAAAGGGTATCGCTGCATGTGTATATTTATTTATGTAGGAGAACAAGCAGAATGAATTTTGTTGAAAAAGTATTTGGTACGCACAGTGACCGGGAATTAAAGTATATTTACCCGATCATCGATAAGATCGAAAAAATGCGTCCGACGATGCAGGCGATGTCTGATGAAGAATTAAAGGATCAGACAAGAAAATTCAAAGAGCGCCTCGCACAGGGGGAGACCCTGGACGATCTTCTGCCGGAGGCATTCGCAACCGTCAGAGAGGCGGCCAAGAGAGTTTTAAAGATGGAGCACTACCCGGTACAGCTCATCGGTGGTATCGTCCTTCACCAGGGACGTATCGCTGAGATGAAGACAGGTGAAGGTAAAACTCTTGTTTCCACCTGTCCGGCATACTTAAATGCCCTGGCTGGAAAAGGTGTTCAGATCGTAACCGTCAACGACTATCTGGCAAAACGTGATGCTGAGTGGATGGGACAGGTTCATGAGTTCCTCGGCTTAAAGGTCGGCGTGGTATTAAACTCCATGACCTCCGAGGAGAGAAAAGCCGCTTACCAGTGTGACATCACTTATGTTACAAACAACGAGCTCGGTTTCGATTACCTTCGTGACAATATGGCGATCTACAAAGAGCAGATGGTACTCCGTGATCTCGACTACTGTATCATCGATGAGGTGGACTCCGTATTGATCGATGAGGCGAGAACCCCGCTTATCATTTCCGGACAGAGTGGAAAATCCACAAAGCTCTATGAGGTTTGTGATGTTCTCGCAAAGCAGTTAGTCCGCGGTGAGGAATCCGGCGAGTTTAACAAGCTCAACGCCATCATGGGCGAGGAGATCACCGAGACCGGCGATTTCATCGTAAATGAGAAAGAGAAAGTCGTAAACCTGACAGAACAGGGTGTTAAGAAGGTCGAGGCATTCTTCCATATCGACAACCTTGCGGATGCGGAAAATCTGGAGATCCAGCACAATATCATCCTTGCCCTCCGCGCCCATAACCTCATGTTCCGCGATAAGGACTATGTGGTCAAGGACGACGAGGTCCTGATCGTTGATGAGTTCACAGGACGTATCATGCCGGGCCGCCGTTACTCCGATGGTCTCCATCAGGCCATTGAGGCGAAGGAGCATGTAAACGTTAAGAGAGAGTCCAGAACCCTCGCAACGATCACATTCCAGAACTTCTTTAATAAGTATGCGAAAAAAGGCGGTATGACCGGTACAGCCCAGACGGAGGAGAAAGAGTTCCGCAATATCTACGGTATGGACGTTATCGTGATCCCGACAAACCGTCCGGTTATCCGTAAAGACTTAAATGACGCGGTATATAAGACAAAGAAAGAGAAATTCCATGCAGTTGTTGAGGAGATCGTAAAGGCCCACGAGAAAGGACAGCCGGTCCTCGTCGGTACGATCACCATCGAGACATCTGAGATGTTAAGCCAGATGTTAAAGAAGCGCGGGGTTCCGCATAAAGTCTTAAACGCAAAGTACCATGAGCTGGAGGCTGAGATCGTAGCTCAGGCCGGTATTCACGGCGCGGTGACTATCGCGACGAACATGGCAGGCCGTGGTACCGATATCAAGCTTGACGACGAGTCAAAGGCTCTCGGCGGCTTAAAGATCATTGGTACAGAGCGTCATGAGTCCAGACGTATCGATAATCAGCTCCGCGGACGTGCAGGACGTCAGGGCGATCCGGGTGAGTCCCGCTTCTATATCTCCCTTGAGGACGATCTGATGCGCCTCTTCGGTTCCGACAAGTTAATGAGCATGTTCAATGCCCTCGGCGTTCCGGAGAACGAGCAGATCGAGCACAAGATGTTATCTTCCGCGATCGAAAAAGCACAGCAGAAGATCGAGACGAACAACTATGGTATCCGTGAGAACCTCTTAAAGTACGATGAGGTCAACAACGAGCAGCGTGAGGTCGTATATGCTGAGCGCCGTCAGGTACTCGACGGTGAGAACATGCGTGAGCTGATCATGAAGATGCTCAACGATATCGTTGAGGGCGCTGTGGATATGTCCGTCAGTGACGAGCAGACTCCGGAGAACTGGGGCTTCAAGGAATTAAATGATCTTCTTCTTCCGATCATCCCGTTAAAGCCGATCGAGCTGACTGACGAGATCAGCAAGATGAGCAAGGACGAATTCAAGCACATGTTAAAAGAACTGGCAACGAAGTTCTACGAATCCAAGGAGGCAGAATTCCCGGATGCAGAGCAGGTGCGTGAGATCGAGCGTGTCGTTCTCCTGAAGGTGATCGACAACAAGTGGATGTCCCATATCGACGATATGGATCAGCTCCGTGAAGGTATCGGTTTACAGGCTTACGGCAACCGTGATCCGCTCGTAGAGTACAAGATGAACGCTTACGAGATGTTCGATGATATGACTGCGGCGATCCGTGAAGATACGATCCGTATTCTCTGCCATATCCGTGTAGAGGAGAAGGTGGAGAGAGAGCCGGCTGCCAAGGTTACAGGTACAAACCGTGACGATTCCGCGGCGAGAGCTCCGCAGAGACGTCAGACACAGAAAATCTACCCGAATGATCCGTGTCCGTGCGGATCCGGCAAGAAATATAAACAGTGCTGCGGAAGAAAACCGTTAGCATAGGATCAATACCAATTGTTTTATGAAATGATGGTCAGCGCGGAACCTCTGCGCTGACCTTGTTAAATCATTATAAGAAAGGTAACATTCCGTATGGTCCGCACAGGGAACAGGCGGCCTTGGTGAAATGTTATTAGAAAGGACAGATTCTATGGTTGAGTTAGACCAGTTTAAATATACATTATCCACATATGAAACTCCACTGAAGGAGGTCAGGGACTCCCTGAATCTGGAAGCGAAGATCAGAAGGATCGACGAGTTGGACAAGACCATGGAGGAGCCGAGCTTCTGGGAGGATGCGGAGAAATCCACGAGACTCGTGAAGGAAGCGAAAAACCTGAAAGATACGGTCGCAGAGTACAACAAGCTCCAGAATCAGTACGAAGAGATCGGTCTGATGATCGAGATGGGGTATGAGGAAAATGATCCGGAGATCGTTCCGGAGATCCAGGAGATGCTCGACGAGTTCACATCTGAGCTCGACGCACTCCGTCTCCGCACACTTCTCACAGGGGAGTACGATAACAACAACGCGATCTTAAGACTGAATGCCGGAGCGGGCGGAACAGAGTCCTGTGACTGGTGCAGCATGTTATACCGTATGTACTGCCGCTGGGCAGAGAGAAAAGGGTACCAGGTGGAGGTACTCGACTTCCTGGACGGCGAGGAAGCCGGAATCAAGTCGGTTACGATCCAGATCAACGGAGAGAATGCGTTCGGTTACTTAAAGTCCGAGAGAGGTGTACACCGCCTTGTAAGGATCTCTCCGTTCAACGCCAACGGAAAGAGACAGACATCCTTCGTATCCTGCGATGTAATGCCGGATATCGAGGAAGACCTTGATATCGAGATCAATCCGGATGATTTAAGGATTGATACCTACCGTTCCAGCGGTGCCGGTGGACAGCACATCAACAAGACATCCTCCGCGGTCCGTATCACCCATATCCCGACTGGCGTTGTTGTACAGTGCCAGAATGAGCGTTCCCAGTTCCAGAACAAGGACAAGGCGATGCAGATGTTAAAGGCAAAGCTGTATATGTTAAAGCAGCAGGCAAACGCGGAGAAGCTCTCCGACATCCGCGGCGATATCAAAGATATCGGATGGGGAAGCCAGATCCGTTCCTATGTACTCCAGCCGTACACGATGGTAAAAGACCACCGTACCGGTTTTGAGAGCGGAAACGTAAACGCTGTTCTTGACGGCGGACTCGACGGATTTATCAGCGCCTTCTTAAAGTGGGAAAGTCTTGGACGGCCGCAGGTAAAGGGCGGACAGGATGTAGAATAGAAAGAGACGGGAATGCCGTGAGGCGGAACTGTTATCATGAAAAAAGCGTATCAAAAGATGTGATAATACATCGGTTGATACGCTTTTTCTATATGCTTCTGTATCATAGATGCCCCCGGCAGGAATATTTCATGCCGAGGGCTGGGAACGGGTATAGAAATTATAGTCGACAGGAAGAAAGCTTCATGTCTTCAAGGAATGGAGTGGTCAGCTCGCTATTAGCGATTAGTCCCTGATATAGGTTCTGTCGTTTACAATAATCGTATCATAATCTACGATCGTCAGATTACGTGAATTGGAGGAATCGCGGTATTTTGTATTGCTGACTTTAGAGAAGTTGTATATATGGGTATCTCCGTCGGTATCATAGTAGAATGCCGCAATAGAATCGCCGGCACCGAGCATAAACTCAAAGTAATCTTCTCTGTTCTCGTCGTTGATCCGGAAGGTTCCGACCATATCCTCGTTTGTGTAAACAGTATTGTCAGATGTGCTGTTATCAGCAGCGGTATTGTCGTTGGAACCGGATTCATTCTGCATATCTTTCGCAAATTTTAACTGTACGGAATTGCCGATGGTCCAGGCGCCTTCTTTGTTTACTGTATAGCCGTCCGGGGTTGTTGTATCCGCGTACATATATCCGTTTGAATCAAATGCGTAGCATTCGTAGATGCCATCTTTATTTCCATCCAGCCATTTCCACTGGGATACCGGGTAGGAGCCGTTGTCTTCCTGCCACCACCAGCCTGTGGTGTTCTGTACCCATTGTCCTGCGAAAGCAGTCATTCCCATAGAAGCAGCCATTGCTGCGGTAAGCGCGAGAGTCATAAATTTCTTTTTCATAGTGAAACCTCCTGAATTTTTTGGTTGGTTATGATTTCCTTTTGATGATCTAAGTATATCAGAGAAATGTGATTAAGCTGTGAATACTTTGTGGTGAAACCTTGAGGAATCTGTGGCGGAGGTGTGTCAGGAAGAAGAGGAAAATCAGGCAGGGAGAGGTGAAATGGTAAAGGTGCAGGAAGAGAAAATTTTGTTGACAGGAAATTGCAATATGTAGAAAAAGAAAAGGCACCTTCGCCAAGTCAGTGAAGATGCCCTCAATTGCAGATTGTAGAAGCTTATAGTAAATACTAAAAACATATTGTCAACATCTGCGGTGTATTTAGGTGGAAGGTTAATGCTTAATCGTACACTTCTCAGTGCTCCGCTCATGGCGTAAAACACCCTTACTATCTGTGCAATAATAGTAATCGTCAGCGTCTTTTATGTTCTTTTTATTTTTCTGGATCGTACCGTTTTCGTTGATAAGGTATTCCTGATCCTTGTATGTAACGGCTTGGTACTTTGTATCCTCATCAGCTGTCAGACGTAAACCGTTCATATAGATATATCCGTCTGAGATACCGGTTTCGCCGACACCTCTTGGAGAACCATTAGACTTAAAGCTGAAGGTATATGTGGAACCATCAAGGCTGATGGTAGTTGTACCTGTTTTTGCAGCGCCACTGTCGGAAAGGTATAATAATTTTTTGGTGTCGGAATCCATATTTTTGATGGTATCGATGGAATCAACTTCAGAAGAAATCTTGGTGATTTTAGAACCATCGTATGTAAGAATTCTTAATCCCGTGAGCATCTCTCCGTCCTCGTTGAATAAGTAGGATTTTCCATCGATTGTTTTAGCAACTCCAACTTCGCCGTCGGCAGTAGGAATAGTGATCTCGCCCTTGGAGTTTGCATAATACCAATGAGTCGTACCATTTTCATGGTCATTGCTGTTTAACTCTTTAGACGGAACAGCCTGGAACCAACCGGTATGAAGCTTCGGTTCCTCTTCATCACCGTAATATTTCCAAGTACCCTTGTCGCTGTTGTGTACCCAGGAATCCTGAGCAACACCTCTGTCATCGAAGGTGTATTTTACATTGCCGATGGTCTTCTCTGTGCTGACGGTCTTCTTACCGTTGGAAGCGAAGTAGAAGTGGTAAGTCGGCTCGTTATCGTCCTCGTTGTCATCGTCCTTAACGCTGATGTATACCCAGGCGTTTGTAACGAGACTTCCGTCGCCTTCCGAGTCACCGTAGTATGTAGCTGTTGCCCAGTCGGAATCATCGGAGATATTCTCACCGGCAGCTGTGATCCAGCCTGTGAGCATTCTTCCATACATATCAAACGCGAACTTCTTTCCGCCGATATCAGCGATCTTTACAGTATCGCCTGTTGTGCGGAGCGCACGTCCATTATTGTCGAAGTAGTACCAGCTTGCGTCGCCGACTTTATCGTCACCCTGCCAACTCGGGTTTTCAAGGAAACGCCAGCCGTTCTTTAACATCTGGCCGCCGTTTCTTAAGTAGTAGTAGTTTCCGTTGTCCTCAAGAAGTGTGTTGCGGACCATATATCCGTCAGAGCCGAGATAGTAAGACTCGCCGTTGTCAGATCTCCACGCGCTTGTCACGTTGTTGCCATTATTGTCAGTGTAGACCCATTCGCTGTTTACGGACTTCCAAGCAGCAAAAGAACTGAATGAAGCACCCAGAGCGAGAACTGCGGATGCGGAAAGAGTGTAGATAACGGAAATAGTAAAAATTCTGCAATTACTGTTATTACAAGAGAGTCCGGTTCCGGAACAAGAGGTGCATTTATTGAACTGTTCGGAATCGAAGAAAAGAATACTGACGGAAAGAAAGTTGATAATACAATCTCAAGTGCTGAGGAAACAAACAGTACCGCTGTCATGATTACTTCGGTAGAAGGAAATGAGAGTGCGATCGGTTACATATCATTAGGTGCTTTAAAGAGCAATGTAAAGGCATTAAAGGTCGATGGTGTTGAGGCAACCACAGACAATGTAAAGAGTGGTTCTTACAAAGTAGCAAGACCGTTTAACGTTGCAGTAAAATCCGATGCAAGCGATGCAGCAAAAGAATTCATCAACTACATCATGAGTAAAGAAGGACAGGAAATCATTAGTAAAGAAGGTTATA